>ULMH01018457.1_pt1 | contig 15193 bp, 14 predicted proteins | sample 1951611 | NCBI WGS metagenome assembly ULMH01 (sample SAMEA4835546, study PRJEB28245) | human gut metagenome | biome: gut microbiome; material: fecal sample | place: Denmark | collected 2008 | reverse complement strand
CGGGTTAGCGCGAAACCTCGCTCCGCTCCGTGCCGCCTTTTGCGGAATTGGGTTTGTTTTTATGCAAAGACGTGCCGTAGTCTTGCGCGCGCGTACGCGTGCGCACTTGTATCAAAGACTACGGCACGTCTAACAGGCAAATGTGTTAAATGGGTTTATTAATGATAATTTCATTTCTAAATAGAAAGATAAAAATTATTTTATAAATGCTATGGATTTTCATCGTACTGTGTGATATAATGTTTTATAAAACTAACAAAAGAGGGGAAATTTTTATGCCACAAGTAAAAGAAACGACGTGGGATTTATTAGTTTCTGGCGATAAATTGCATGAGATTTCTGTTCCCAGATGCAAAGATAATATTGAAATTAAAGTTCCAAATGATAAGGTTGAATCTTACTATGCAAAAGGATGGAATCATCTTAAAACGAATAAAAAGAATACCACGATTTACAAGGAAAAATCAGTTGGCGATGCTTTCGAAGATGAGGTTTGGTCTGTATTTTATAATATGGGCTTTAAAATCATGAACGAAAACAATAAATTTGCAATTGTGTATGGTGAGCAGTCAAAGATTTCAAAACAAATAGACATTGTTGCAATTGATGATGAAACGTGCCTTTTAATTGAATGCAAAGAAAGCTGGAAATACGATACTAAAAGAAATTTGCAAATGGATATAAACGAGGTTCCCGCTTATTTTGTAAAGTGCTGTAATGTTTTAAAAGAAAGATACAACAACTTGAAATTCAAATGCATATTTGCCACTAAAAATATAGCGGTTACACAACATGATAAAGATCGCATGAAAGAAAACGGCATAGTTCATTTTGATTATTCAACCGTTCTCTATTATAAAGCGCTCGCATCACATCTAGGAACTGCGGCAAAATACCAATTATTAGGGCAACTGTTTGCAGGTCAAAATATACATAATATTGATGCAAATATTCCTGCTATAAGAGGAAAAATGGGGCCATATACATACTATTCTTTTGTTATTTCCCCGGAAAAACTCCTAAAGATTTCTTATGTGCTTCATAAAACAAATGCAAATAATGATTATGAAGATCTTCTTCCGTCTTATCAAAGGCTAATTAAAAAGGATAGATTGAAAAGCGTCCGAGCATTTATTAATGACGGAAATTTCTTTCCAAATTCTATAATAATCTCAATAGATGCAAAAAAACCATTGCAATTTGATTTCGCATCTAAAGAAAAAAATGATGACTCATTAACAAAAATGGGGATATTGCATTTACCACAAAAATATCAATCTGCTTATATTATTGATGGGCAACACAGGCTTTATGGATATTCTGATAGTAAATATGCTGCCAATAATTCTATTCCGGTTGTTGCATTTGAAAACCTGGACAAAAACACTCAGCTTAAGTTGTTTATGGACATAAACCTTAACCAAAAAGCTGTGCCAAAAGCATTGAGAAACATATTGGAAATTGATGTATACTACGATTCCGACAACCCGACATTGGCACAATGTGCATTATTGGGCAAAATCGCTAAACGTTTAGGAGAAGATTCGAGTTCCGCACTTAGTGGTCGCGTAATTATTGGAGAAGATGCTGGGACTACTAGATGTTGCATTACAATAGAAAATATAAAGCTTGCTCTGTCAAAAACGAAGTTTTTTAATAAACTAAAAAAGAATGGACAAGTGTTAAAAGCCGGAATATTAGATAAAAACAACAATGAAAAAACATTTGACGCAGTATATCGTCCATTCGTAAAATTTATAAATTTAATTCGAGACAACTTCACAACAGAATGGAACAGTGACGATAGCTTTTTCGTAAAAAATAATATTGTTGGCGCTTATATTAGGCTGTTTGATGATATGGTAAGTATCGCATACAACAAGGACCATTCTATTGTTGACAACTGCGATGCTTTATTCAAAAGCATTCGCGACCATATTGATTTGCTAATACTTGTTCTTGCTTATTTAAACGCCAATGAAAGAGAATTTATTATTAAACAACGCGGTGCTAGCGCGCCATACGCTGTTTATAGAATGCTCGAAATGAAAATGTTCGAAATGGACTCTTCTTTTTCTAACGAAGATATTGAAGATTATTACACTCAAAATTATAGGAATTATAACGACGATGCAAAACCTAAAATCGCAAAAATTAAGGAAATATTATTGAATTACTTAAAGACTGTTTTTACCGAAAACGATTGGAAAAGAAAATACCTTTCCGAAAGACAGGAAAACGATCTGATGAATAGGATAAATTCAAGAAACATCTCCAATTCTCGAAATGGGATTGACGAAACAGTTGATGAGTGGGATGAGATAAATTTAAACGATATGGCTGAGATTATCAATTTTAGCACAAATTGGACAACATTCTTCAAAAGTAAGTTTAATGAATGGACTCCGAATGTAAATAAAAATGCCGTATTATCTATAATAAAAACCATTGGCAAATGCTCCGATAATATTCGCAATGGTCATAAAATTACAGGTACTGACTATCAAGAAATAGAGCGCCTTTATAAATCGATGCTTGGAGAAGAATAATGGAACCAATAATGAAGTGGGCTGGCGGAAAACGGCAGTTATTAAACGATATCGAATCTGTAATTAATATTAATGATCTAGCAGGACACAGAGTTTACGAACCATTCGTAGGCGGAGGGGCCTTTTTCCTTGATTTGGAACATGACAATGTTTTAATTAATGATATAAACAAAGAGCTAATCAATGTATACTTGCAGGTAAGAGATAATCCACATCAGTTAATCCGTATACTAAATGAACACAATATTAATCATTCACATGATTACTACTATGAGATTAGAAATTATGATAGAAATGGAAGAATAGAAAACCTATCGAAAATTGAACTAGCTGCAAGGACTTTGTATTTAAATAGGGTTTGTTATAATGGATTGTATAGGGTTAATTCAAACGGGCAGTTTAATGTTCCTCTCGGAAGATATGTTAATCCTGAAATTGTATCTGAAAACAAAATTTTGGATATTAGCAATTATTTAAATGTTAATAGAATCGATATTACTTCTACGGATTTTGCTCAAGCTGTTCAAGGAGCAATTGCTGGTGATTTGGTTTATTTTGATCCTCCATATGATTATGAAGAAGGAGGATTCACATCATATACTAGCGATGGCTTTTCCAGAGATGACTTGCGCAGGCTAAAAGGTGTTTGCGACGAACTTATAAAAATAGGTTGCAAAGTTGTAATTAGCAACAATGATACAAGTTTTGTTAACTCGTTGTTCGACGATAAAAAATATACCATTAATCACGTGTTTGCAAAAAGGATGATAAACTGCAAAGGGCAAAGAAGAAATTCTGTCAAGGAGGTTATAATATATGGATAAGAACATCCCATTTCCACAAGCAGACGACTTTGACAAAATCATACAGATTCTTCATTTTTCAAACGATGAAGATCTTAATGACACCATAAAAGTTAGTTCGCGTTTAGGAGATATTTCCGATAGACAAGTTTCTTATTATGTTTCAGCGGCAATGTTTCTAGGATTTGTGGAGATAACAAATGGGAAAAAAGTATTTTCAAAACATGCAATAGCAATAAAAAATATGAATACATATATGCAAAATGCAGAGATTATATCTACGATTCTCTTAAATCCTGTTTTTAATAAGACATATGTTTATTCTGTTTTATTTGGACAACAAGAACCATCAGTTGTTGCTGATATTTTAAATCAATATTATCCTGGTTATAGCGACGCAATTTATAAAAGAAGAGCTCAAACGGCTATAAGTTGGGTAAATTGGGTTATAAGTCATTTGTTATAAAGGCAAATCGTTGCATATTTTTGCCGTTATTATTATATTTTCTAATTATAGAACTCATTCTTCTCCAAATTGTCGTGCGGTTTACGTTAAGTGATTCTGCAATTTCGATATTGGACATGCCAGACATATATGAGGAAAGTGTTTCGTATTCGGCGGATGTTAGATGCATTGCTTTGATAATCGCGTCAACGGCGGTATAATCGTTGTTGGATTCATCGTCGATAAAACTTATGTGCGATGATGCAACGCTGTCGCTTATGGCGGTTGTGTGCGCCAAATGACGTGTGAACTGTTTGTCCAAATATCTATCCGTAAAGCGGAAGCACGCTTGCTTAATCGATATAACGTTTCCGCGAGTGGTCGTATAATTGCCGCCAAGCCTTTTACCGATGTGTTCGCAAAGGAAAAGCGTTGCGGTTTGCGCTATGTCATATCCGTCCGAGTATTTGTCAAGAGAATCATTTGATTTGTTGCAATCCTTGATGAGTCCGTCATATAGACGATATAAATCTTTGCCCGAACGGCACATAACGGTTCTTATAGTAAGCAACGCTATCAATTCGCCGATTTTCTTGATGTTGTCGGCCGTTATAACAACGTCATCGTCTAATATGTACTGCCTTTTCGCAACGATTTTGATTTGTGCTTGATTGCTATCATAAATACTGTTTACATTTTGATTTTGAAGATTGATTTGCGATTTCATATTGATATGCTCCGAGTTTTATTTGCCTTTCGGCAACAAGACGGCGCAGCACCGAGAAAACTCAAAAACATATCGTTTTAAATCATAAGATGCCTATGTCAACGAACAGCATAAAAATGTTGTGTAAAAAGCACATCAAAAAATCCCTCGCGCACGCGCGTGCGCGCTTGTATCAAAGACTACGGCACGTCTAATCGTCATACTTGTATCAAGACTACGGCTCGTCTAACAGGCAAACTATTAAAAAGCATATAAAATGCGCATTAGATTTGAGATAAGTTTTGAAGCAATATTACAACATTTTTATGCCGTTGACAAAGGCTTTTGTCGGTGCTAAAACGCCGCGACGAAAGGCAATGAAACTCGGTGCAATTGAGATAGATGTAGAATTGAAACTTTTATGTGTGCTTAAATTGGATTGCACAACTTCAAAATATGAAAGATTGTGCCTTTTCGTTGCAAAACAATAAAATCATTGATATTTTGAACAAAAAATCCAAGAAAATAAAAAAACAATCCGCCAGTGGTGCGGATTGGTAAAGTGTGGTGGAGGCAACAGGACTCGAACCTGTGACCTCACGGATGTGAACCGTGTTCTCTAACCAACTGAGCCATGCCTCCGTATCTCGCATGACGTGCATGCGAAGATTTTTGGTTTATGATTTGTACATTCTCTTGCGAGCAGCTTCCGCTTTCTTTTTGCGTTTTACGCTGGGTTTCTCGTAAGCCTCTTTCTTGCGGAGGTCACCGATGATGCCGTCGCGCGCACATTTTCTCTTGAAACGGCGGATTGCGTTGTCCAAACTTTCGTTTTCACCGACTCTGACTGTTGACATCTTTTTCACCTCCTCGGATTTCAAATTACCTTTCTATTATACACGAAAAACAATCGATGTCAAACGAAAAATCAACAGGTCGGAAAAAAGTTTGCGTCCGTTCAAATACCGGTTTTTATCAATTTGTTGCGTTGATTCGGTCAATAAAAATCGTCGTTGACACCGATACGTATTTATGATATTCTTTAATATCAAATTGTAAGGATAGAGATTATGATAAGCAAAGCGTTTGACGCAATCAAAAAATACGACGTGATAATCATTCACCGTCACTCTAACCCGGACGGCGATGCGATGGGCAGTCAAATAGGATTGAAGCGCGTGCTTCAAGTCAACTTCCCCGACAAAAAGATATATGCTGTCGGCGACGACGCGCGCCGTTTTTCATTTATGGACGGCAGCGAAATGGACGTCGTTGACGACGCAGCGTACAAAGGTGCGTTGGCAATCGTGCTGGACACGTCGGCAAAATCTCTCATATCCGACGAGCGTTACGCTCTTGCGGAAACGGTTTTGCGTATTGACCATCACATTTTTGTTGAGGACATTGCGGACATAGACATTGACGACACGTCTTTCGAGAGTTGTTGCGGACTTGTTGCCTATTTGGTACGCGAATGGGGGCTGGAAGTGGATTCCTACGCCGCCAAAGCGTTGTTTACGGGCATGGTGACGGACAGCGGCAGATTTTATTACGACAGCGTAACTCCTCGCACGTTCGAGCTTGCGAGCTTTCTTTTGAGCAAGGGCTTCAACCCCGGCGAGATATACGCAAATCTTTATGCGGACACCTATGAGAACGTGAAAAAGCGAGCGCAGTTTGTGCTGTCCATACAGTTTACGAAAAACAACGTGGCGTACTCCTACTCGGACAAAGCAAGAGTGGAAGCTCTCGGTATGGAAGCGCAAGCGGTGTCGCGCGGATACGTCAACACCATGGGAGACCTCAAAGGCGTGGACGCTTGGGTGAACTTCACCGAATGCGAACAAGGCGTGCTTTGCGAGATACGCTCCAAAAATCTGAATATCAACCAAATTGCCGTGGCGCACGGCGGAGGCGGACACCTCAAAGCAAGCGGAGCGACGCTCAAAGACAAACAAGAGGCATTGCAAGTGCTTGACGAGCTAGACGACCTCGTTGAAAACGGAGAAAGAATATGACGGACAATTTTGAAATCAAAAAACAAATTCTCGACAAAATCAAGCAATACGACAGAATTATCATCACAAGGCACTTCCGCCCCGACGGCGACGCAATCGGATCGACGAAAGGGCTTGCAAGGATGCTAAAACTCTCCTTCCCTCAAAAAGAAGTGTACGTACTCAACGAGGACAGCTCCGATTACCTTGCGTTTTTGGGCGGCGAGGACGAGCCTATCGACGACGAAAAATACGCCGACGCGCTTGTCATCGTGTGCGACACCGCAACTACCGACCGTATATCGAACAGGAAATACTCTCTTGGCAAGGAGCTTGTCAAAATCGATCACCATATCGACGTCAAGCCCTACGGAGATTTGAGCTGGGTTGAGGACGAACGCTCTTCCCTTTGCGAAATGATCGTCGATTTTTGGCTTACGTTCAAGGACGAACTCACCCTCGACAAAGAAGGCGCAACCTGCATTTTCACTGGCATGGTGACGGACAGCGGCAGATTCAGATTCAGCTCGGTTGACGGCGACACCATGCGTAGAGCGGGCGCGTTGCTCGATCTCGGAATAAACACCGAATGGATATACGCAAACCTCAACCTCGACGACTTCAACGTGTTCAAGTTCGAATCATACGTCTACAAAAAGATGAAAGTCACCCAAAACGGCGTTGCCTACATCTACGTTGACAAGGCAATGCAAAAACGCTTTAAGCTCACCAACGAGCAAGCAAGCAACGTGGTGTCCTATCTTGACAGCATAAAAGGCGCAATCGTATGGCTTGCGTTTATACAAAACGCAGACGGCAATATAAGAGTGCGCTTGCGTTCGAGATTTACTACCATAAACGCGCTTGCCGAAAAGTACGGCGGAGGCGGACACGATATGGCGTGCGGGGCAACCGTGCACAGCAAAAAAGAAATGAAACAAATGATCGTCGATGCGGACGAAATCGTCAAAAACTACAAACACGACAATACGGGTTGGCTATGAAAATTCTCCTTACCAACGATGACGGAATACAATCCGAAGGCTTGATGATAGTCGCAAAATGGGCGAAAAAACTCGGTGACGTAACGGTTTCCGCCCCGAAATTCGAACAAAGCGGCAAAAGTCATTCCATTGATATTCACAATCCTTTCGAAGTGAAAAAAGTGGATTATTTGGACGGAGTACGCGCGTTCAGCGTGGACAGCTCGCCCGCCGATTGCGTGCGTTTTGCAACGCTGGGGCTTCACGAAACCTACGACCTTGTCATGTCCGGCATAAACAAAGGGCTTAATCTCGGCGAGGATATAATGTATTCCGCGACCAACGGCGCGATTTTCGAGGCTTGCACGAGAGGGCTCAAAGCACTTGCGCTGTCCACTCACGTACAAAGTTTCGACGACGCGCAAGCTTGGCTTGACAGAATTTACGATTTCGTACAACGAAACAACCTCTTTGCCTATGGCAACATATACAACGTCAACGTCCCGAAGGACGCAAAATCGATATTGCTCACAAAGCAAGGCGGCGCATACTTCACCGACGATTTCTTCGATCTTGGCGACGGCACATGGCGACAAGAAGGGCATTGCATCCATCAAAACAATCACGATTTGACGATTGACAGCGACGCCACGATAGACGGCTACGTCAGCGTTACTCCCCTCACAATCGAGCGCACGAATTATAACGCCTACAATGCGCTCAAAGACATCGTAAACAAATAGTGTTTCATACCACCAAACGGAAAACATTGAAAAAGCGGTCGTAAATCACAAAAATACATGAAAAAAGCGGCAAAAAATAACAGAAATATGCCGTAAAACACAGTAAAAACACAAAAATTACATCGGAATCACACAATAAAAGCCCCACGATTTTGCGGGGCTTTTCGTATAAATAAAATCAAAATCTGATTGCGTTTACGTTGTCTTGAAGGGAGTTTGTCGGATTCAACGCCTCTTCGATTGAAAACGCTGCGGAAGTGTCCGCTTTCTTTTTTGACTGCGCCTCTTGCAATTTCGTTTTGAGTTGTTCGGCGTTTTTTGACGTGGGCACGGCGTCCGATTGCGTTGCGCTTTGAACGCTCAATTGCTTGTTCGTAAGTCGCTCCGCTTCCCTTCTGAAATGCTCTTCCATCATATCATCGCTCACGCATTTGTTGAGAGAAAAATCCTGCGCTAAAAACTTTTTTAGTTCAAGCTCGACGGACACTGCGACGCTTTCGACATTGAGTGCGTCTTTGTCGAAATGATACCTCTCTTTCATCTGCTCGTAGGCGTTTTCCCACTTAGCTCTGAAAAGGCGCAACCTGTCAAGCTCTTGCTTGTATCTGAGTTTGACGTCCTGAGAAAGTCTGTTCGCATTTTCGGTTGCGGTGACGAGAGCGAGTTTGATTTGTTCCTCTCTGCCTTTGAGCGTTTCGACTTGCAATTTGAGAGCGTCGTTTTCTTGCTTCAGCGCATTTATACGCTCGCGCTGTTCAAGTTGAAGCTCGTCGTTTTTGGCTTGTTCGAGAGCGATGAAACCGTCCACTGCCTCGCGATCGTAACCTTTTCTCGAAAGTGGGAATCTCAAAGTGCTTTTCTTTTTCATACACGCCTCCAAACACGTTTAGCATAAAAAGCATATCAAAAATATAATGCAAACGAGCAAAAACGTTTTGGCGAATTTTGTCGAATTTGTCGCAAAACAGGCACTTTATGTCTATAATTTTCAATCGTAAACTGCGATTTCAGATAAGACTTCTAATTTTCTAAAACAAAAAAACGAGGCGAAAACCGCCTCGGTTTTTTGTGTTTGATTATCTTTAAAAAATATCTTAATGTGCTGCGTTAAGCAATTCTCTCTTCAAATCCCAAAGCTTTTGAGAAAGGTCAACCTTGTATTCTTGCGTGTTGACGACTCTTCTGTATTCGGGGAAGAAAGACGCGATGGACTCGTCCTCTCTCGCACAAATATCTTTGAGCGAGGGCTTGTCGTAAACAAGTTTTCCGTCCTTGAAAATCGGCACCATAAGTTCTTTGAGTTCATAGTCGGTGAACGTCGTTTTCTTCCAGGTCTGTTCGGGGTGGAAAACGGTGAGGGGCTTAGATGTGTCGAAAGTTTCGTCTTCGAGGCAAATCAAGTCCGCTTGCGCCATACCGTCCTTGAAAATACGCACAATCTTTTTTACTCCGGGGTTGGTGGTCTTTTCGTGGCTGTTGGACACTTTGATTTTGGCAACGAGCTTGCCGTCTTCTTCCAGCGCGCAAAGTTTGTACACTCCGCCGAGCGACGCGTTGTTGTAGCTTGTGATAAGTTTTGTGCCGATGCCGTAAACGTCGATTTTCGCGTCTTGCGAATTGAGCGCGAGAAGGATGTCTTCGTCAAGGTCGTTGGTTGCGAAAATAAGGCAATCGCTATGCCCTGCTTCGTCGAGCATAACCCTTGCTTTTCTGCTCAAATACGAAAGGTCGCCGCTGTCAAGGCGAATGCCTATCGGCTTGTGTCCTTCCGCTTTGAGTTTGTCGAAAACTTTGATTGCGTTGGGCACGCCGCTCTTCAAAGTGTCGTAGGTGTCCACCAAAAGCAAGCAATTGTCGGGATAGATTTCGGCATACTTTTCAAACGCTTCAAGCTCGGTGTCGAAGGACATAACCCAGCTGTGCGAATGAGTGCCCGTGACGGGGATGCCGAACAGCTTGCCGGCAACAACGTTGGACGTCGTTCTGCAACCGCCTATGCATGCCGCACGCGCGCCGTAAATACCAGCGTCCGGACCTTGCGCTCTGCGAAGTCCGAACTCGCTGATTTTGTTCTTCGTGCACTCTTTGAGGCGAGCGGCTTTGGTTGCGATGAGCGTTTGATGATTGATAAACGTCAAAAGCGCGGTTTCGACGAGTTGCGCTTGCCAAAGGGGCGCGGACACCGTGAGAATAGGCTCGTAAGGAAACACCATCGTGCCCTCGGGCACTGCCTTTATATCGCCCGTAAACTCAAACTTTTCGAGAGCTTTCAAAAAGTCGTCGTCGAAAATGCCGAGCGAGCGCAAATACGCTATATCGCTTTGGTCGAAATGAAGGTTGAGGATATAGTCTATCGCTTGTTCGAGCCCTGCCGCGATTGCGTAGGAATAGCCGCCGTTTCCGCGATAGAAAATATCGAACACCGCCCTTCTTTCATCGAGTTTGCAACGGCGATAACCGTTCATCATCGTGAGTTGATAAAGGTCGGTGAGAAGAGTAAGATTGTTGGTTTTCGTTCTTTCGGTCGTATAATCTTTTGTCATTTTATACTCCTATAAGCGTTTGGTCGTTAAAAATTATGCGCAATAAACGTCTTGCTTTTTCATTGCTTTAAATCTGCGCTTGTAGTCTTTGGGCACGTGATAGTACGGCGTATTTTCAAAATCAAACACGATATAGTCGGGTTCGTTCTTTCTGATATAGCCGATTTTGAGCAAAAGTTCGGCAAAGAATTTGCTTGCTTTGTCGGAAGATTTTTGGCTTTCGCTTGCCGCATTTTCAAAGAGTTTGCCCACAAACTTGTAGTTTTTCACTTCGTAATCGGTGAGGACTGCGTCCGTAGCTCCTGCTTGCGCCGCTTTTCTGACGTCGAGATATGCAAGGCGCGACGTCCTTGCAAGGATGTACAAAACGCCGATAATAAGTGCCAAAATCGCAACGATAAGGCATGCGGTTTTTGTGACGGGCACTGCGTCCATACGCAAAAATTCAAGCCAGAATCTGCCGATGCAATACCAGAACAGATAGAAAATCATCAAAATACCGGGATACTTCTTTTGATAATTTCTCTTCCACATCCACACGCAGAAGATTGCGCCGATCGTGTTCCAAACGCCTTCGTAGAAGAACGTCGCGCAAAACCAGTTTCCGCCGCCGCCCGCTTGAATATGCGAATAAACGACGTCTCTGAACTCGCTTTCCACACCGCTGGGATCGGTGATATACACGCCGAACGGGAAGAATTGAAGAGCCTTGTTCGTAATGGGCAATCCAAACGCCTCCTGATTGACGAAGTTGCCCCATCTGCCGATAATCTGACCGATAAACACGGGCACTACGACGAGATCGACGACGTTGAGAAAGTTGGTTTGCTTTTTGTGGCGAAGAGTGAAAAATACCGCGCCCAAAAGTCCGCCCAAAAGTCCGCCGATGATGGTGATACCACCCTTCCAAATTGCGATTATATTGACGAATTTGTCCCAGCCTTCAAGCCCGTTGTCGCCGAAATACTCCTCTGCGCGAGGGAGAACGTACAACAATCTTGCAAACACGATTGCAAGCGGAATAAGCCACAAAAACAGTTCCACCGCGTCGTCGGACGTGATGCCTATCTTCTTTGCTTGCCAACATGCGTACAAAAGTCCCAAAAGCATGCCGCACACAATGAGCAAGCCGTACCATTGCACGGTAAGATTGCCGATTGTAAACGCCACTCTGGGATCGGTCGCCGTGGATAAAACGGAAGTGAACATAATTTATTTCTCCAAATCGAGTTTGGTTGCGCCGCTTTGGCGAATTGCGAGTTTAAAGACGTTTTCGTCGCCGAACATAACGTTGAGCGCACTCTCTACGCCGCTTTCTTTTTTGTCCGCAAACACGAGAATCGTGCCTGCAAATCCGCCGCCGTGCACACGAGAGGCAACGACGCCGTCTATCTTGACCACTCTGTCGAGAGCGTTTTCGAGATTGTGATTTTTGCCTGCCGGCGAATAGGTGTTTTGAAGTTTGTATCTCGAACTCAATCCCGACTCGTTTACGATGTCGAGAAACGCTTTTTCGTCCTTGTCGTCGATTGCTTTCACCGCATTTTCAACGCGTGCGTTCTCTTCGAAAAAGTGCTCTGCGCGAAGATATGCCCTCTCGCTCACCTTTCCGACGATATTTTGCTTGTCGCGGTTCCATTTTTCGGGCGAAATCTCGTGAAGAAGTTTTGCACCGAAACAGTTTGCCACTTCCTTCATCTCGTGAGGTATCGCGGCATAATCGTCGGTGAGATCGCTATGATCGCCGCCCGTCGCAATGACGTAAATATCGAGATCGGAAAACGCCCAATGCGCCTTTTCGACGACGGGATTTTCGAAATCCGCAAAATCTATGAGATTGACGCCGCCAAGCGCAATCGCGCTTTGATCCATAAGTCCGCACGGCTTGCCGAAGAAAGTGTTTTCGGCATATTGCGACGCTTTCGCTTTGAAAATCGCGTCTATTTCACCGCCGTTGTACATTACGTTCAAAATCTCGGCAATCGCAAGCTCGAACGAGCTTGACGAGGACACTCCCGCACCCTTGGGAACGGAAGAAGTCATACATGCGCTGAATCCGCCCACCTTTTTGTCCGAGCGTTTGAAATAGTCCACGACGCCTTTGATAAGCGCGGTGGACGTGCCGATTTCGCTCACCGAAAAATCGGGTTTTGCAACGTCCACGCGGAGCATCGGATAACCTTTCGATTTGACTTCAATCACGCCGTCCGTTCTCGGCGAAACGCTTGCGAGCGTATCGACGTTTATTGCCGCGCAAAGCACCTTGCCGCCGTTGTGGTCGGTGTGGTTTCCGACGATTTCGATGCGTCCCGGCGACGAGAAAAACTCTACGTCGGTGGTGTTGAACACGTCTTTGTGCATTTTGACAAGCTCTTCGAATCTGCCGATTTGCTCGCTCTTTGCTTCGCCGTAAACGTCTTGACATACGGCTGTCAGCTTGCAGGTGTCGATATTGTCTAATGTCATAGTTTCGTCCTTTATAATAGATTGAGTTATATTGTAACACAGCCGTCGCCCTATTGCAAGATAAATAAACTTTTATAGCACAAATAAAAATCACGATACATCCGTAAAAAAATGCAAAAAAAAGCATACAAAATTGACTAAATAGTCACTTATTTCTTGATTTGCGCAAAAGTGTGTGTTATACTAAACAGTCGAAAAGTTCTATACGTTTTTTTGGAGGTTTTTATGCCAAGAATTTCTTTTGAAGAAATTGCAAAACAAAATGTTGCTCGGCTTTTAGACTATGCCCAAAACAATTTGTATTTAAGCGATTTGGACGCAATTTACGCTCAAAATCAACTTCTCGATACACTAGGTCTGACAGAGCCGTGCCAAGAGCCCAAACTCGGCGCATACGATATATACGACGTGATGAACGCTCTTTCCGACTTCGCCGTACGCAAAAAAATCATAGACGAGAACGCAAAATCCAATTTCGAAACGAAACTTATGGGTTTTGTCATGCCCTCTCCCTCAACCGTCGTCGAAATGTTTGACAACGAGGCAAGCTACAAGGGCATAGACAAGGCGTGCGACTTCCTTTGCAAACTCGGATTCGACAGTCTGTATTTGAGAGGCAAGGATTTCGAAAAGAACATAGTGTGGCAACACGACAGCCAAAGAGGCAAAATAATCGTCACGATAAACCTCTCCAAACCCGAAAAAACTCCCGAACAGGTCAGACTTGCAAAAGAAGCGAAAACGGGCTATCCTAAATGTGTACTTTGCCAAAACATGCTGGGTTTTGTCGGCAATGCGGCTATGCCTGCAAGACAAAACATCCGCATAATTCCCTTCGAACTTGACGGCGAAGAATGGTTTATGCAATTTTCGCCTTACAGATACTTCGAGCAACACGTCATCGCAGTGTGCAAAGAACATCGTCCCATGTGCGTGAGCGACGCAACGTTTGCAAGAATGGCGGACTTTGTGGATATGTTCCCCCACTACTTCATCGGCTCGAACGCCGCGCTTCCCATCGTCGGCGGTTCGATACTGGCACACGACCACTATCAAGGCGGCAAAAAAGTGTTGCCCGTGTTCTCTCGCCCCGCTCGCAGATATTTTAAAGTTTCGGGCTACGGCGACGTCAACGTGTCGGTTGTGGACTGGTACAACTCTATCGTACGCATAGAGAGCAAAAACAGGAAACAAGCAATCGAAGTTGCAAATATGTTCAGAAGAGCGTGGGATTGCTATTCGGACGAGAGCGTAAACGTGCTTTGCGCAACTCAAAACGGCGAAGAGAAAATCCAACACAACGCTATTACCCCTATTCTTTCAATCAACGACGACGGCGAATATCAATTCAATTTGATACTGCGCAACAACCGAACCGACGACGAACACCCCTACGGAATCTTCCATCCGAGAGCCGAACTCCACAATATCAAGCAAGAGTCCATCGGCATAATCGAAGTGATGGGATTGTTTATTTTGCCGGGCAGACTTGCAGGCGAAATGACGCAAATCCGCAACATCCTCACGGGCAAAACGCCGCTTGACTTCAAGGCGTTGTCCGACGAACAACATCCCCTTCACAAGCACCTCGGAATGATAACTCAACTTGTCGTGGACAACGGCACTGCTTGCTCCGACGAGGTTGCCGAGAACGCCGTTACGGACTATATAAACAACGTTTGCGAGCAAATTCTCGATACAACGGCAGTGTTCAAAAACGACCAAAAAGGTCAAGACGCGTTTGACGAATTTATTCACAGCGTTATAGATTGAAATTTCAACAAGTTTACACAATCGGTGTTTTATAAATACAAAAACGTCGCGTTAAGCGGCGTTTTTTGCAAGTATTTTGTTTTCGTTTTTCTGTAATTGTTTCAGTATTTCCATAGGACCAGAACGAACACTTATTCGAAGCGTTCTTATACACGCAATGTGCAACTTCGAAGACGGAACACGAG
>ULMH01036169.1_pt1 | contig 15211 bp, 9 predicted proteins | sample 1951611 | NCBI WGS metagenome assembly ULMH01 (sample SAMEA4835546, study PRJEB28245) | human gut metagenome | biome: gut microbiome; material: fecal sample | place: Denmark | collected 2008 | reverse complement strand
CAGCCGCTATGACCTGGTTGAGCGTAATAACAACATCGTTCTTGAGTACCGCAAATCTGAAGTGATCCGTATTGCTCTGCCTGAACGTATTGAAGGTAAGGGTGGTCAGACACTTTCCCTGGGGCTTGTGGTCAGCAAAGCAACTCACGGACTGAAAAATGTGCAGTGGGAAGCGCCGTCATTACTGGCTGAGGGTGGCAAAATTACCGGTCAGGGTAGTCAGTGGCAAGTAACGCTCCCGGCTTATCGTCCAGGCAAAGACAATTATTATGCGATTTCTGCGGTTGCCTACGATAACAAAGGCAATGCCTCAAAACGCGTGCAGACAGAGGTGGTCATTACCGGAGCAGGTATGAGCGCCGATCGCACGGCGTTAACGCTTGACGGTCAGAGCCGTATTCAAATGCTTGCTAACGGTAATGAGCAAAGACCGCTGGTGCTGTCTCTGCGCGACGCCGAGGGGCAGCCAGTCACGGGCATGAAAGATCAGATCAAGACTGAACTAGCCTTCAAACCGGCTGGAAATATTGTGACTCGTTCCCTGAAGGCCACTAAATCACAGGCAAAGCCAACACTGGGTGAGTTCACCGAAACTGAAGCAGGGGTGTATCAGTCTGTCTTTACTACCGGAACGCAGTCAGGTGAGGCAACGATTACTGTTAGCGTTGATGGCATGAGCAAAACCGTCACTGCAGAACTGCGGGCCACGATGATGGATGTGGCAAACTCCACCCTGAGCGCTAACGAGCCGTCAGGTGATGTGGTTGCTGATGGTCAGCAAGCCTATACGTTGACGTTGACTGCGGTGGACTCCGAGGGTAATCCGGTGACGGGAGAAGCCAGCCGCTTGCGATTTGTTCCGCAAGACACTAATGGTGTAACCGTTGGTGCCATTTCGGAAATAAAACCAGGCGTTTACAGCGCCACGGTTTCTTCGACCCGTGCCGGAAACGTTGTTGTGCGTGCTTTCAGCGAGCAGTATCAGCTGGGCACATTACAACAAACGCTGAAGTTTGTTGCCGGTCCGCTTGATGCAGCACATTCGTCCATCACCCTGAATCCTGATAAACCGGTGGTTGGCGGTACAGTTACGGCAATCTGGACGGCAAAAGATGCCTATGACAACCCTGTGACCAGCCTCACGCCGGAAGCGCCGTCATTAGCGGGTGCCGCTGCTGTAGGTTCTACGGCATCTGGCTGGACAAATAATGGTGATGGGACGTGGACTGCGCAGATTACTCTCGGCTCTACGGCGGGTGAATTAGAAGTTATGCCGAAGCTAAATGGACAGGATGCGGCAGCAAATGCGGCAAAAGTAACCGTGGTGGCTGATGCGTTATCTTCAAACCAGTCGAAAGTCTCTGTCGCAGAAGATCACGTAAAAGCCGGCGAAAGCACAACCGTGACGCTTATTGCAAAAGATGCACATGGCAACACTATCAGTGGTCTTTCGTTGCCGGCAAGTTTGACGGGGACCGCCTCTGAAGGGGCGACCGTTTCCAGTTGGACCGAAAAAGGTGACGGTTCCTATGTTGCTACGTTAACTACAGGCGGAAAGACGGGCGAGCTTCGTGTCATGCCGCTCTTCAACGGCCAGCCAGCAGCCACCGAAGCCGCGCAGTTGACGGTCATCGCCGGAGAGATGTCATCAGCGAACTCTACGCTTGTTGCGGACAATAAGGCTCCGACCGTCAAAATGACGACGGAACTCACCTTCACCGTGAAGGATGCGTACGGGAACCCGGTCACCGGGCTGAAGCCAGATGCACCAGTGTTTAGCGGTGCCGCCAGCACGGGGAGTGAGCGTCCTTCAGCAGGAAACTGGACAGAGAAAGGTAATGGGGTCTACGTGGCGACCTTAACGCTGGGATCTGCCGCGGGTCAGTTGTCTGTGATGCCGCGAGTGAACGGCCAAAATGCCGTTGCTCAGCCACTGGTGCTGAACGTTGCAGGTGACGCATCTAAGGCTGAGATTCGTGATATGACAGTGAAGGTTAATAACCAACTGGCTAATGGACAGTCTGCTAACCAGATAACCCTGACCGTCGTGGACAGCTATGGTAACCCGTTGCAGGGGCAAGAAGTTACGCTGACTTTACCGCAGGGTGTGACCAGCAAGACGGGGAATACAGTAACAACCAATGCGGCAGGGAAAGTGGACATTGAGCTTATGTCAACGGTTGCGGGGGAACACAGCATCACGGCCTCAGTGAATAATGCTCAGAAGACGGTTACGGTGAAATTCAAGGCGGATTTCAGTACCGGTCAGGCGACCCTGGAGGTTGATGGCAGCACGCCAAAAGTGGCAAACGACAATGATGCCTTTACGCTGACGGCAACGGTTAAGGATCAATACGGCAACCTTCTGCCTGGCGCTGTGGTCGTCTTTAATCTGCCTCGGGGCGTCAAACCGCTTGCAGACGGTAATATCATGGTGAACGCCGACAAGGAGGGTAAAGCGGAACTGAAAGTGGTCTCCGTGACTGCCGGAACGTATGAGATCACGGCGTCGGCAGGAAATGACCAGCCTTCGAATGCGCAGTCTGTAACGTTTGTGGCCGATAAGACTACGGCGACCATCTCCAGTATTGAGGTGATTGGCAACCGTGCAGTGGCGGATGGCAAAACCAAACAGACGTATAAAGTTACGGTGACTGATGCCAATAACAACCTGTTGAAGGATAGCGACGTGACGCTGACTGCCAGCTCGGAAAATTTAGTTCTGGATCCTAAAGGGACGGCGAAAACTAATGAGCAAGGACAGGCTGTTTTCACCGGCTCTACCACTATCGCAGCGACATATACACTCACGGCGAAAGTGGAACAGGCCAACGGTCAGGTATCGACGAAAACTGCTGAATCTAAATTCGTCGCGGATGATAAAAACGCGGTGCTCGCCGCATCTCCAGAACGTGTAGATTCTCTGGTGGCGGACGGGAAGACTACTGCAACAATGACGGTTACCCTGATGGCGGGAGTCAATCCCGTAGGAGGAAGTATGTGGGTCGACATTGAGGCTCCGGAAGGAGTGACGGAGAAGGATTATCAATTCCTGCCGTCGAAGGCTGACCATTTCTCAGGTGGGAAAATCACGCGTACATTTAGTACCAGCAAGCCAGGTGTCTATACGTTCACATTCAACGCACTGACGTATGGCGGGTACGAAATGACGCCTGTGAAGGTGACAATTAACGCCGTTGCTGCAGAGACTGAAAATGGCGAGGAGGAGATGCCATAATTTGAATAGTATGAAAGTTACGATCTAATAAAGAATAATGGTGTTGAAATATTCAACGCCATTATTCACTGAATACCTTGCCTGATACTGATTAAATAGTATCAGGCAAGGATAAAACTCAATAAGAGATAGTGACCAACTAAACCGGACGAACGGGAATAAAAATTTCGCAAACAACATCATTGCCATCCTTTTCTACGAAATCTTCATTGTAATAAAAGCGCTCAATATCGCTGCCGTTCACTCTGGCTAACCCCCTGGCAGGTAACTCTATCAGATAGATGTTACGCACCCAGTCAGGATAATTTTCCCAGTTTCCTTCATAACGGAAAGAGGCATAAAGTCCTCGGGTCGTTGTCCACTCTTTTGGCATGTCAGCATATTCACATACCGTACCAGCAAAAGTTTCAACCGTGAGCAAATCGACCGATTTTGTTGACGGTTCAAACGTGGAAACGAAATAGATATCCGTCTTAAAATTCTTCATACATCTGGCTAAATGATGACGTCGTAGTTTGACTTCTTCATCCGGTGATTTATTCGACACTTCAATGTCATATTTAAATGAGTTGCCAAAAATAGGTGTCTCAGGAAAGTTGATTAATCTACACTCCGTCTTTTGCTGTTGACGTATTAAAAAAGAAGGGAAGATATTTGCGAGATCCCAATAATCACGGTGGCGGTATTCACGGGGAGAGCAGCCGAATAACTTTTTAAATTCGCGGCTGAATGACTGCTGTGAATCAAAATGCAAAGCGAGTGCAATATCAAGCATAGATTTCGCGGTGAGCCGGACAAGAATGGCGGCACGACAAAGCCTTCGTTTGCGAATGTATTCTCCCAAAGGCACATGCATGAAATTTCGGAACAGAAGCTGGATGTTGCGTCTGCTGTAGCCAGATTTCTGTGCGATATCTTCGATTGAAATAGGGTGCTCAAGATTGCACTCAATCCACTCCAGGAGCTGCTGTAGAATCTTCTGCCTGCTCATCTCATTCTCCGTTAATTCTTTGTCATATCGCACATTTTCGTTATACCCTGGGCCCTAAGTGTATCAAAAATAGCAAGGGTGAAGGCAAAAGCACTGGTAGCGTCTGCTTCGTTGTCCCCGAAAATAGAGAGGTTTCAGTCCTACATTATTAATGAATTTTTTGCATAAGTGATATCAAAATCCACATACTACTTTGAGGTTACGTTTTAACGTAGACTCATTGTTCATGCCTAATGGAGGGACTGACAGTGGAATTTTCCGTATAGTCTGCTTCAGAGTATTGCAGATGCCCATCAAAAATCGATTTCTCACTGACAGATAAAGAAATGGCACAAATTAGTTCGCTTGATTTGGGTTATGTTGGGGAGTCGGTAAAACATTTTAATCCTGAATTTGTTCGTGGTTGTCTTGCTGTAAAAATACATGATTGATATTAATCATGTATTTTACCTAAGACGACAAAAACCTTTTAACAGGGAGTGATATTGATCTTCACTCTGTCATATCTCCGGTAATATGGCGTCAGGCTTCATCATCAGAAAGGGGGCCTGACGCCTGAAAAAGTGAACAACAGACAGTGTTCGGATTATCAATATTCAGTTTTTAACGTTGAACTGGATTCATTACTGCGTTGTTTAAGAATTTCCCGCGCCGAATCTGCCATTATCATGACTGCACCTGCCAGCATCAGAGTATCTTTCAATACCAGGCGACCAGCACCGGATAAATAAGGGAAACCATGATGAGCGTCACCCAATGCGGGTACCCATGCCTCCGGGGTGGTGATTAAAAATGAGAGTGTTACCAACGGTGTGGTAAATGCCATCAGCCCTCCCAATAAACCTAACCAGCGATTGACAAGATTAGCCAAAACCAGCAGAGCAATAATCACCTCCACGACGCCAAGACCGTTGGAAAAACCATAGGTATTATTGGCCGATTGCCATGCCCTTGCTTCTGGTTTGTATTCGCCTTCGTGAGTCAGATACTGTTTATAGTCTTCCGGGTGTTCATAAAAGAACGACATTAGTGGACTGTTTGCGACGAATGGTGTAATGCTGTCTGCCTCGTAAGGGACAAACTTTAATAACCCAATCCACATAAAAACAATTGCAATACTCAGACGAATCAATGTCAGGCCAATTTTATCTCCCCGACTTAACAGGTGCAGGTATTTTTCCATTGTGAACATCCTTATTTATACAATACTGCTGTTGCGGTTGAATTATTATCAATTCGCATCGATGTGACTTTCCAGGATGAAGCATTATATTTTCTGGCTATATCAGCAATGGCATCCTCCAGAACTGTCGGTGATGCTGATACTGACGAGACGCTGATATGTTTCAGAATTATTTTATCATCTGCATTGGTGGAAAATGCCATAACGCCAGATAATAGTGTTGCAAATAAAACGGATTTTTTAAACATATAAAATACCATCAATGAAGTGATTAAGAAGTTATAGAGTAACAGGGAATTAATAAGATTCTTTTCTCTGAGACGCCAGAATATTTGTTCTGGCGTCTGATTTTGAGTTTATTTGACTAATGAAAATAGATCATTGAGTGATTCGCTCATCGACGGATGAGTAAATATCTGATCGCGTAATATGCTATAAGGCAGCCCGGCATCCATCACCATTTTCACTATATTAATCATCTCGTGGGAGTCAACACACAGCAGCGATGCCCCTAATATACGTTGGGTTTTATTATCAACAATCGCTTTTAATACCCCACGGGTATCGTTCATCACTCTGGCGCGCGGAATTGCAGCTACAGGCAATGTCACCACCTGAATATCAGCACCACTCTCTCTGGCTTGTTCTTCTGTCATACCAACCCTGGACAGGGGCGGTGTCATAAATACGGAATAAGGCACATTTTTCCGATCATCAGTACTACGTTTGCCTTCACCCAGTAACTCATCACGTACAATGCGGTAATCATCCAGTGATATGTAAGTAAATTGCAGCCCGCCGGTAACATCTCCCATCGCCCAAATATTGTCTGCGGTGGTATGTAATCGCTTGTCAACGACAATTGCCCCGCGCTCGTTTACTGCGATACCGGCATTTTCTGGATGTAACGAAGCGGTAGCCGGTTGACGACCGGAAGCTATTAACAGTGCATCCACCGCCAGTTGGGCGTGCTCGCTATGCACTTGCACTTGATTTTCATGGTGACTGATTCGCTCCACATGGGCATTGAGGATAATATCGACGCCCTGATCGCGTAAAATCGTCGCGATATTATCAGCAATATCCCGTTCTTCCCGAGGCAAAAACAGTGAAGCTGCTTCTAAAATGGTTACCTTGCTGCCAAAATTAGCGAACATAGAGGCGAACTCAACGCCAATATATCCGCCGCCCAAAATACCTAAATGCCCAGGCAATTCTTTTAGATTAAGTAATCCGGTGCTGTCATATACTCCTGGCGTGGTGGTAATTCCAGGAATTGGCGGAACCACGGTTTGTGCACCGGTATTAATAAAAATTTTCTCGCCATGAATTTCCAGATTTGCCTCAGGCCGATGAACACGCAGGCTATGATTATTGATAAACTCCGCCTGGCCGTCGATCACGTCGATATTGGGCATATCCGCAAGATTATGAAAATTCTTATTACGTAAAAAATTAACCACTTCATTTTTACGCTGTATGGCTCGGACAAAATCTGTGTGCTGCTGTGCGTCATGAACCAATGTTTTGGTTGGGATGCAGCCGATATTAATACAGGTCCCGCCATACATTGCATTTGATTGTTCGATGAGAGCCACACGCCAACCTGCTTTTGCCAGCGTGACGGCTAATGTTTTTCCAGCCTTGCCAAAACCAATAATCACTGCCTGATATTTATTCATGATGATTTCCTGTCGAAACGCGTTCATTTGACATCATGACTATAGACGCAAAAGAGCAAATAACATTTCTTCACAACGCTTGATATTTTGTCTTATCGTCTGATATTTTCTTTTTCTTAATCAGAATCACAAAACAAAAATCATGATTAACTATTTGATGGTATTAGATTAGTTATTTACTAAGATTGTTGGTGTTTGTAATCAAAAACCACTCAGGAGTCTGATATGGATGCCCTTAGCCGTTTGTTGATGCTTAACGCTCCACAAGGAACGATCGATAAGAATTGCGTGTTAGGAAGTGACTGGCAGCTTCCACATGGTGCCGGGGAATTATCGGTTATTCGTTGGCATGCGTTAACGCAAGGAGCGGCGAAGCTGGAAATGCCGACGGGGGAGATTTTTACATTACGCCCGGGAAATGTGGTCCTGCTACCACAAAATTCAGCTCATCGCCTGAGTCATGTCGATAATGAATCGACCTGTATTGTCTGCGGCACTCTTCGGTTGCAACATTCGGCGCGTTATTTTTTAACGTCTTTGCCGGAAACGCTGTTTTTAGCACCGGTTAACCACAGCGTGGAATATAACTGGCTGAGGGAGACGATCCCGTTTTTACAACAGGAATCCAGATCGGCAATGCCGGGAATGGATGCTCTGTGTAGCCAGATCTGCGCTACATTCTTTACCCTCGCGGTGCGTGAGTGGATTGCACAGGTTAATACAGAGAAAAACATTCTCAGTTTGCTTCTGCATCCACGTCTTGGTGCGGTAATACAGCAAATGCTTGAAATGCCAGGACACGCCTGGACCGTCGAATCGCTGGCCAGCATCGCCCACATGTCCCGGGCAAGTTTTGCCCAGCTTTTCCGTGATGTTTCCGGAACCACGCCGCTGGCTGTATTAACAAAGTTGCGTCTACAAATAGCGGCCCAGATGTTTTCCCGGGAAATGCTCCCTGTTGTGGTGATCGCTGAGTCAGTAGGCTATGCCAGTGAATCATCTTTTCACAAGGCGTTTGTCCGCGAGTTTGGTTGTACTCCGGGAGAATATCGGGAAAGGGTCAGACAGTTTGCACCCTGAATAAAACCGCCAGAAATCAGGGCAAAGATAATCCGCATTCCGGGAGTTGTGAGCCTTTCAACTATTTCTATTTCCAACGGTGGTTTGGGCTTTATATATTTTTTTCTGATGGACTCTAGCTCAGTTTTTAAATAAAAATGCAAACTAAATTGCTTCAATTAGATAAAATGCCGACTATTACTCGATACGTGATTATTGTCGGTGATTTTTTTGTACACCATCAGTGTATATCTCAATAACCCCTGAATAAGTAGCTCTGAATAGGTATAAGGGATGTAGCCATTTTTAAATGGATTTCTTATGCCAAAAATGATCGTCGATTTCCCCATAAAATGTGAGCGATGCCGAAAGAAATAAAATTAGTTATTGCATTTGACGTTTGGATGAAAGATTATCATTTGTCATACAAATGAGGGGTGGTATGTTGCTAGCCAATTAAAAAAGAACGCCATATTTATTGATGATTGATCCCCCGGTGGGGGGGAAACATCGGGCATAAATGGGCATGAAGTAATGGAGTATTAGTTGTGAATGTCAATTTCTTTGTCACCTGTATTGGTGACGCCCTGAAATCAAGAATGGCACGAGACTCCGTGCTGCTACTGGAAAAACTCGGCTGTCGCGTAAATTTCCCGGAGAAACAGGGATGCTGCGGTCAGCCTGCGATCAATAGCGGTTATATCAAAGAAGCGATTCCAGGGATGAAAAATCTGATCGCCGCGCTGGAGGATAACGATGATCCCATTATTTCACCGGCTGGCTCCTGCACCTATGCCGTAAAAAGTTACCCGATGTATCTGGCGGATGAACCTGAATGGGCATCACGTGCCGCAAAGGTTGCCGCGCGTATGCAGGATCTCACCTCTTTTATTGTTAATAAATTAGGGGTAGTCGATGTAGGTGCCAGTTTGCAAGGGAGAGCGGTGTATCACCCATCTTGTAGCCTGGCCCGTAAGCTGGGAGTGAAGGACGAGCCACTTACGCTGCTGAAAAATGTGCGTGGACTGGAGCTGTTGACCTTTGCTGAACAGGATACCTGCTGCGGATTTGGCGGCACGTTCTCGGTCAAAATGGCCGAAATATCCGGCGAGATGGTGAAAGAAAAGGTTGCGCACCTGATGGAAGTCCGCCCTGAGTATTTAATTGGTGCTGACGTGAGTTGCCTGCTAAACATCAGTGGGCGATTACAACGGGAAGGGCAGAAAGTCAAAGTGATGCATATTGCTGAAGTGTTGATGAGCCGCTGAGGATATAAAGATGTCGATCAAAACCAGTAATACAGATTTTAAGACACGCATCCGTCAGCAAATTGAAGATCCGATCATGCGCAAAGCGGTGGCAAACGCGCAGCAGCGTATTGGGGCAAATCGGCAAAAAATGGTCGATGAATTGGGGCACTGGGAGGAGTGGCGCGATCGGGCCGCCCAGATACGTGATCATGTTCTGAGTAATCTCGACGCTTATCTGTACCAGCTCTCAGAAAAAGTGACGCAAAACGGCGGTCACGTCTATTTTGCAAGAACCAAAGAAGACGCTACCCGCTACATTTTACAGGTTGCCCAACGCAAAAATGCCCGGAAGGTGGTGAAATCTAAATCGATGGTGACCGAAGAGATTGGTGTCAATCATGTGTTGCAGGATGCTGGCATTCAGGTGATTGAAACCGATCTGGGTGAATATATTCTCCAGCTGGATCAAGATCCGCCATCTCATGTTGTGGTCCCGGCAATTCATAAAGATCGCCATCAGATCCGTCGAGTGCTACACGAACGTCTGGGCTATGAGGGGCCGGAAACGCCTGAAGCGATGACCTTATTCATCCGGCAAAAAATCCGCGAAGATTTCCTCAGTGCTGAAATAGGTATTACCGGCTGTAATTTCGCGGTGGCAGAGACCGGTTCGGTATGCCTGGTGACCAATGAAGGTAATGCGCGAATGTGTACCACGCTGCCTAAAACGCATATTGCAGTGATGGGAATGGAGCGTATTGCCCCCACGTTTGCCGAGGTAGATGTATTGATCACCATGCTGGCGCGCAGTGCCGTTGGTGCACGTTTGACGGGATACAACACCTGGCTGACAGGACCGCGCGAAGCTGGGCACGTTGATGGTCCTGAAGAGTTTCATCTGGTTATTGTCGATAACGGGCGTTCTGAGGTGCTGGCCTCTGAATTTCGGGATGTGCTGCGCTGTATTCGCTGCGGGGCTTGTATGAATACTTGTCCGGCATATCGCCATATTGGCGGTCATGGATATGGCTCTATTTATCCAGGGCCAATTGGTGCGGTGATTTCTCCGCTACTTGGCGGCTATAAAGATTTTAAAGATTTACCCTACGCCTGCTCTTTATGCACAGCTTGTGACAACGTGTGTCCGGTGCGTATTCCGCTGTCAAAACTGATTTTGCGTCATCGTCGGGTGATGGCTGAAAAAGGGATCACCGCAAAAGCAGAGCAACGGGCGATAAAAATGTTCGCTTATGCCAATAGTCATCCAGGATTGTGGAAAGTCGGGATGATGGCCGGTGCTCATGCGGCAAGCTGGTTTATCAATGGCGGCAAAACACCACTCAAATTTGGCGCGATTAGCGACTGGATGGAAGCACGCGATCTTCCTGAAGCTGACGGAGAGAGTTTCCGTAGTTGGTTTAAGAAACATCAGGCGCAGGAGAAAAAGAATGGATAATCGAGGCGAATTTTTGAATAACGTTGCTCAGGCACTGGGTCGCCCGCTGCGACTTGAACCGCAAGCAGAAGATGCGCCGCTTAACAACTATGCTAACGAGCGGCTTACCCAACTTAACCAACAGCAGCGCTGTGACGCGTTTATTCAGTTTGCCAGCGATGTTATGTTGACGCGCTGTGAGCTGACCAGCGAGGCGAAGGCGGCAGAAGCTGCAATACGTCTGTGTAAAGAGCTGGGAGATCAGTCGGTCGTGATTAGCGGTGACACGAGGCTGGAGGAATTAGGGATTAGCGAACGTTTGCAGCAGGAATGCAATGCCGTTGTTTGGGATCCGGCGAAAGGTGCCGAGAATATCTCGCAGGCAGAGCAGGCTAAAGTGGGTGTTGTGTATGCTGAATATGGTTTAACCGAATCGGGAGGCGTGGTTCTTTTTTCCGCCGCCGAGCGCGGGCGTTCATTGAGCCTGCTCCCGGAATATTCTCTTTTTATCCTGCGTAAAAGCACTATCCTGCCGCGTGTAGCGCAACTCGCAGAAAAATTGCATCAGAAAGCGCAGGCCGGTGAACGAATGCCTTCCTGCATTAACATCATTAGCGGCCCCAGTTCAACGGCGGATATTGAGCTTATCAAAGTCGTCGGAGTTCATGGCCCGGTGAAAGCGGTGTATCTGATTATTGAGGATTGTTGAGAGAGATATGAAGTCTGGACATAAACCTGAAGAAGGCATACGAGGTTGAAAATAGCGTTTAGGACAACCTGACTTAACCCCGTTCCGTCATGGTTATGCTGCTCTTCTGTAAATATCCTGGTATTACCAATGCCAGGATATTTACAGTGAAAAAGACAGGCATCCATTCCTGAAAACGGGTTCCCTTCCCGGTCATTGTCACTTCAGCTTTATACAGGCACTCTCTATCAGAATGTTGTTTATTACTGCCCAGAGTTTTGTTGGTATTCATCTACCATTTTTTTGACAAGGCAAAACATTACAGAAATTACAATGCTTAGAAAAAATCCCAGAGCCAGGCAAATGGCAGCAGGGTATTTATTTTTTATTTCTGGTGAGCTTATAGTTACACAGCCATCATCGTTCGGATACAATGACCAGTTCCTGGTCAGGTATATCATTTTTGTATAAAGCTCACTGTTAATTGCTGAAGGCGTTTGTATCTCATCGAGAACTTGCCTGCCATTATGATATTCTGACGCATACCATTTGATAATAGAGGCCTGCACGCGAGATATTTCCTCTTCAGCAGTTGGTAAAGCTCTCTTATCTCCTGACCATTCCAGCCTTATTTCTCTGTTCTTGACATCTGGGCTGGTGTGAAAAAATGTAGTAATTCGCTGAATAACATCTTCAGTCATTGTAGTCTGACAGGCAAAATTATTATTGCTATCACAGCTAACAAGTATACCTGGCGTTGTCTGGTTTATTTTTAGGCTGTAAATCACTTTTATATTGTCTTTATTGATATACAGAAACAACAGCACCATAGCCATACATATAGTCATAATAAAAAGGATAACACGAATCTTTTTCTTCAGATAAAATAAAATCTCAATCAGATCGATATCCTGTTTGATTTGTTCACGCATAATATATCCAGAGAATAAAATCTGTCGCAGATAAGGTTGTATTAATAGTCTGTATCAGGAATGTTCGGGTTAAATATCAGCAAAAAGCCCGCATCATGAATACTGGATATGAAGCATGAGAGTTACCTCAGTGTTTATATAAGGATTCGGTCCCCCTCTCTGGAACGGTAACTCTCAATCTGATCGGTTCCTGCGTTAGTTCACATCACGACTCATTTTTTCGCTCTCACCGGCATCCCATTTGCCACAAAATATCCCGCCGTGCTCCTCGGCAGCGCTTCCTGTCCACGAATCATATCCGCTATTTTCTCGCCAATCATAATTGTCGTGGCGTTCAAATTCCCGGTGATAATCTGCGGCATAATCGACGCATCCACCACACGCAGGCCTTCTAACCCGTGTACGCGGCCTTCGCCGTCAACCACGGACATCTCGTCGTAACCCATTTTGCAGGTACCGCACGGATGGAAGGCGGTTTCGGCGTGGTTACGCACGAACTCATCGAGCTGTTCATCCGTCTGGCATTCGACACCGGGGCTGATTTCGCGGCCACGATACTGATCCAGCGCGGGTTGATGCATGATCTCGCGGGTGATGCGAATTGCGTCGCGGAACTCCTGCCAGTCCTGCTCGTGCGACATGTAGTTAAACAGAATCGCCGGATGCTGGTGCGGGTCGCGGGATTTAATCCGCACATGCCCACGGCTTGGCGAGCGCATTGAGCCGACGTGGCACTGGAAACCGTGCTCTTTCACTGCATTCGAGCCGTTATAGTTAATCGCTACTGGCAGGAAATGGTACTGAATATTCGGCCACGCAAATTCCTCACGGCTGCGAATAAATCCACCTGCTTCAAAGTGGTTGCTGGCACCAACGCCAGTGCCGCCAAACAGCCACTCCGCACCGATTTTCGGCTGGTTCCACCACTGCAGGGCAGGGTAGAGGGAAACCGGTTCTTTGCACTCATATTGCAGATACATCTCCAGATGATCCTGAAGATTTTCGCCGACGCCGGGTAATTCATGCACCAGCGGAATATCAAACTCCGCCAGCAGTTCAGCGTTGCCGACGCCGGAGCGTTGCAGGATCTGCGGTGAGGCAATCGCGCCTGCACATAACAGCACTTCTTTGTTGGCCGTTGCGCGGGTTGGGATGGTGCTGTCGCCTTCCAGCCATTCGACGCCCACCGCGCGTTTGCCGTCAAAAATGATGTGATCGGTCATAGCGTGAGTACGAATGGTCAGGTTAGGACGCGATTTGGCCTGATCGAGATAGCCACGCGCGGTGCTGGCGCGACGGCCCTGCGGCGTGACGGTGCGATCCATCGGACCAAAACCTTCCTGCTGATAACCGTTGAGATCGTCCGTGCGCGGGTAGCCCGCCTGCACGCCCGCTTCAATCATCGCTTCAAACAGCGGATTGACGCCGGGTTTGGAGGTAGTGACGCTCACCGGGCCATCACCGCCGTGATAGTCGTTTTCACCCATATCGCGAGTCTCGGCCTTGCGGTAGTAGGGCAGGCAGTCGAGGTAGCTCCAGTTCTCCAGACCGGGTTCTTGCGCCCAGTTATCGAGATCCAGCGCATTGCCACGGATGTAGCACATGCCGTTGATCAGCGACGATCCACCCAGACCTTTACCGCGTCCGCACTCCATGCGGCGGTTATTCATAAACGGTTCAGGTTCCGTTTCATAGGCCCAGTTGTAGCGTTTACCCTGTAGCGGGAATGCCAGGGCAGCGGGCATCTGGGTGCGGAAGTCAAAGCGATAGTCCGGGCCGCCCGCTTCAAGCAGCAGCACGGAGGTATTCGGATCTTCAGTCAGACGGGTAGCGAGAACGTTGCCGGCTGAGCCGGCACCAATAATGATGTAGTCAAATTGCAAATAAACCTCCTGGTTAGAATATGGACTGGAATTTAGCCATCTCAACCTGGATGGACTTCACCTGGGTGTAACTCTGGAGCGTCATCATGCCGTTCTCGCGACCAATGCCGGAGTGTTTGTAGCCGCCAACGGGCATCTCTGCCGGGGATTCGCCCCAGGTGTTGATCCAGCAAATACCCGCTTCCAGCTGATGAATGACGCGATGCGCGCGGTTCAGGTCCGCTGTCACGATGCCCGCTGCCAGGCCGTAGTCGGTATCGTTAGCGCGGCGAATGACTTCGTCTTCCGACTCGTAGGTCAGAATGGACATCACTGGCCCGAAGATCTCTTCACGCACGATGGTCATATCGTCGCTGCAATCGGTGAACACTGTCGGTGCAACCCATGCGCCGTTATCGAAGCCATCGCCTTTCAGTACATCGCCGCCGCACAGTACGCGCGCGCCTTCCTCTTTGCCTTTGGCGATATAGCGCAGCACGTTATCGCGATGCGGGAAGCTGACCAGCGGGCCGAAGTTAGTTTGCGGATCGAAAACGTCGCCCGCGCGAATGCGCTCAACGCGCGCCAGAATTTTCTGCTCAAATGCGGCTTTGCATTTCGCCGGAACGAAGACGCGGGTGCCATTGGTACACACCTGACCGGAGCTGAAGAAGTTTGCCATCATGGCGATATCGGCGGCGAGATCGAGATCCGCATCATCGAAAACGATCAGCGGTGATTTACCGCCCAGTTCCATGGTCACTTCTTTCAGGGAAGAGGCCGCCGAGTTAGCCATCACTTTTTTGCCGCTGGCGACACCGCCGGTAAATGACACTTTGGCAATGCCCGGATGCTCGGTCAGATATTGCCCGGTCTCCGCGCCCACGCCCG
>ULMH01009457.1_pt1 | contig 15515 bp, 9 predicted proteins | sample 1951611 | NCBI WGS metagenome assembly ULMH01 (sample SAMEA4835546, study PRJEB28245) | human gut metagenome | biome: gut microbiome; material: fecal sample | place: Denmark | collected 2008 | reverse complement strand
CCGATATAGAAAATAGATATCATGAAATCATCGCAGAAATAGAGAAAAGTATGGTACAGAAAAAAGCTTTTGTTGAATGTGATGTGAAAAACTACAAAGAATTTTTGGAATATCAAACAAATGTTTTAAATGGCAAAGAAGGATTTGATTATCATAAATATAAAGAAATGGATGAAACACTTTTTGCAGATACTCCATACAGCTCTATTTATTTACAAGAATATGAAAAAATGATGATGGATTATGAAATGGCTTCAGAAGGATGCTACAATGTTTTGCCGGATGAAGTAATCATTTATTCGACAGATCTTCTTAGGTACATGTCTCTTTGGTGTCTAATAGTAGTATTAATGGTAGCTTCACCGGTTATGGTAAATGATGTTGCAAGCAATATGAACAGGGAACAGTATAGTAGCAAGATTGGAAGAAAAATATATAAGATACAATATTTTTGCACAATTTTTTCTGTGCTACTCGTAGAAGTAGTAGTGATAGCCTTTGGAATGGCAGTGTGGGGAACTACAAACGCTATGGATTTTGGAAAAGTTGGATTAGCTTCCTTTATGTATCATATAAAACCTACTTTGCATATTACATACGCAGAAGTCTTTGGTTTATTTATGGTGATTATGGGATTGATGGGAATTGGTGTAGGCAGCATGGCATTTTGTTTATCTTCATGTAGTAATAATATGATAACAATGCTGATGAAAGTGACACCATTGGCAGTAGTAGCAGGGGCTTATATTTTATCACTGGAAAATGTATTTTATGAAAACAATCGCCTTTATGGTTTCGTGCATATATCAGGGATTGAAATTATATCTGCAATTATTATTTTTGTAGCAGGAATCATATTTAATATTGTGAGATATAAACGAATTGGTGCAAGGCATTAAAGTGAAGCATTAATAATATAACAGGAGATGATAGTCTTGGGGAAATAATGGTCTTGATGTTTAATGATAACGAGGAAGATGTGTTTCATCACATTATGTCTTATGTTAAAGCAGGGGCGAAATCTTTTACACTTATGGATACTCCTAAAGATGTTTTAAGTTTTGAAAAATTAGAAATTGATGAGAGTAGGCATATTGTAATTAAGAATGACTCGGAAATTGAATTGACCTTTATCGAATTTGAAATTTTGTTACTACTTGCTCAGAATGCGGGAACGGTATTCAGCAAAGAGCAGATATATGATATTGTCTGGAAAGAACCCTATTCCGGCGATTATAACATCGTCATGAGCCATATTCGGAATATTCGGGAAAAGATAGAGGACAATCCAAGCAAGCCTGTTTACATTCAAACGGTCTGGGGAGTTGGCTATCGTTTTAACAAAAATTTAGTAAAGTAATACAAGTATGGAGCAATTAAGAAATAAAAATCTTAGTTGCTCTTTTTATTTACAGCGACAGGGGCAGAAAGGAGACAGGAGTACATTGCAGAAATCAAAACGAATACGGGCAGTCATTTAGGCGGTGTTATCCAATAAAACGGAAGCACCGCTTTTCTGTTTTACCGACAAAAAATATAAAAAAGCAGAGGTAATGAAAGATGAATTTAGAAAATAAAATCGAAGCACAGCGGAAACGCATGGAGCAGGAAAAGAACAAGCTGGATATGCTGATGAAAAAGGCAAAGATGGAGCAGAGGAAAGCAGATAACCACAGAAAGATTGTGGTGGGTGCAAACTTTGAAACATTCCTTAATGAGCCGAGGAGATACAGCGAGGAGCAGACCAGACGGATTATGCAGGTGGCATTTGCCACAAGAGAGGTCAAGAACTGCATGGAGCAGATTGAACGGGAGCTTGCAAGGGTGGAGGAAAAAATGCCGGATACGGCGATAAATGAGGAAGCAGACGAGGAGGAAAACGAAGAAGAATAGGGAATGTGCAGCGTTGTAGCCAATTCCCTCAACTTTGTTGAGGGCGCACAGATACACCACCCTTTGGGGCGGTGCTGTGCGTTCTCCGAAGGCTCTTGCAGAGGGCAGTCGGCTACTTCGTATCCGACACAAGGTGCCTGTACCTTGTTGAACAAAAGGCAAGCCTTTTGTTATAAGGGAGCTACACTCCCTTCGGCGGTAAAAAGAACCGCCTACCCTAGTGAACTTTGCGTTCAGATGAAATCACAAAAAGACGTGCTTTCATCTGCCCACAAAGTCTGCCGATGCAACCCGCTACGTTGTGGGAAAGGAGAGGACAGTGAAGAACGGAACAATTAGCAGCAGGGCATCCATAGTCCAGCGGAGCAAAGGACAGTCGGCGGTTGAGCAGTCAGCCTATATCAGCAGGACATCCCTTTACAGTGATTATTATGGCATGACCTATAACAGAACTGCCAAAGAGGATTTAGTCGGTGCAGGTGTGCTTCTGCCGGAACACGCACCACCGGAATTTGCAGACAGGGCAGTATTATGGAACTCTGTAGAAAAGAACGAGAAAGCGAAGAATGCCCAGCTTGCAAGGAGCCTGAAATATTCCCTGCCCAATGAGTGGGACGAAGCCACCGCAAGGCAGGTCATGGAGCGTTTTATCAAAGAGCAGTTTGTAGATAAGGGAATGTGTGCAGATTATGGTATTCATCGTTCGTACAACGATAAAGGACAGCCTAATCTGCATATCCATATCCTTCTTACCCTCAGACCTCTCAATGAGGATGGTACATGGGGAGCAAAATCAAGAAAAGAATACGTTCTTGACGCAGACGGTAACCGGATACCCAATGCCAGCGGAAAAGGCTATAAAAGCCGGAAAGTAAATGTGATTGACTGGAATGAGAAAGGCAAGGCAAAGGAATGGAGAAATGCCATTGCAGAGGTTATCAATGCCACCAATGAAAAAGCAGGCATAGCCGAGCGTGTTGACCCACGTTCTTATAAGGACAGAGGGATACCGCTTATTCCGACCATTCATTTAGGGGAAAGAGCAAGTGCATTGGAACGAAAAGGCATCTGGACAGAAAGGGGCAATATCAATCGTGCAATCGAGAAATACAATGCCATGATAATGAAAATTTATGGATTTATCTCTGAACTCAAAGAGGAACTGAAAAAGGGAGTTTTCAAATTTGCTTTTGAGAGAAAAAGCCGGACAGAAAAGGATGGTATTCAATCTATCAATCAATCCATCAATCCTTCTGTACCGGAACAAAAATCAGAGATTCAGACCGCATTGGAGATGTTGCAGAAACAAAGGTCAGAAATGGTTGTAAGACCGATTTTTCCATATGTACAGAGATTTAAAGACAAGCGGCTTCTGGGTAATGTGGAACAGCTTGCAAAGCTGATTGACACAAACCATTTTGAAACATGGGAAGATGTGAGGGCGTTTGAGGAAAAGCAGACGGAGGTGTTGGAGAATTGCAGAGCAGAACTTGCAGAGTTAAGTGTGCGTTATGAGAAGTGGACGCAGGCGGTATCTGATTATGACGATTACAAGCAGTATCAGCCAGTCATGAAAGAGTATCAGGCATTAAGCGGATTGAGGAAAAATTCCTTTAAAAAGAAGCATGAAACAGAGCTTGAAAACTATGCGATATATCGTGACAGGGTAAAGGCAGTCATGCCGGAAAATATGAAAATATCAAAGCCATATATTGATAAGCAGTTAGCAGAGGTGTTGGCACAGCAGGAGCAGATACAGAGAAAAAGCAGTAGGGTTGCTACCGACCTTGCAAGGCTTTCCGTTTTCAAAGGCAATCTCAGGGAAATGGAAGTACAGCAGAGAGTAGACGAGCAGGCAAGGGAGCAGAACCGGGAAAAGAAACACGAAAACACAATTTAACCACAGCGTGAGGTGCATGGAAAACAGAAGGATTTCATGCACCTTTTTTCGTTGGGAAAAGGAGATTTATGGAACAGACAGAAAAGCAGACAACGGACAAAGAACAGTGTCCGCATATCAAAAAGAAAATCGGAAGAACCACCTACAACGTGGCAATTCATTTCAGCAAAACGAGCAGGGAAACCATGACGGATAAGATTAACAGATTGATATTACATGACATAAACAGCGAAGATTTTTCTTAATTACCCTTGACAAAATCTTTCCGAGGACAGCCTGCTGTCTGCCATGGAGCGAGCTGGAGCAGAAAATATGGGTGACGAAGTGGAGAGGAAAGGACTTGGTACACCTGCCACCAGAGCAGATATTATTGAAAAACTGGTAAAAGACGGATTCGTGAAGCGTGAGAAAAAGCAGATAATCCCGACAGAGGACGGAATGAAGCTGATCACGATACTTCCGGATGTAGTAAAATCTCCGAAACTGACCGCTGACTGGGAGAACGAGCTTACACTGGTATCCAAAGGAGAAGTTACTGCAGAACAGTTTATGTCTGGGATTAAAGCCATGGTAAGTGACCTTGTAAAAACTTATCATAGCGTTAGCAACGAGCAGAAAGCCATGTTTGGGGCAGGAAAGAGTGGGCAGGAAATGCTTGGAAAATGCCCGAAATGTGGTGCTGATGTAGTAAAAGGGAAATTTGGGGCGTACTGTACCGGAAAGTGTGGTATGAATGTCGGCAAGGCACTTGGAGTAACACTTTCCGATTCACAGGTCAAGAGCTTGCTTCAAGGGAAAAAGATACTTGTCAAAGGTCTGAAAGGAAAGAAAGGCAGTTATGATGCGTACCTGATTCAGCAGAACATTGAGGAGTTTTCTTATACGAAAGATGGCAAGAAAATCAAGGGATTCCAGTATAAATTTAAGATGGAATTTCCACAGACGAAGGGAAAGCAGGGGTAGGAAAGTGGCTGTGATTGTGGTATAGTGAGGAAAAGAAAAATTGAAATTTGACGACCAAAATGTCAAAGCAGATGATAAAAAAGGGGGCTTTACTAGTGAAAAATGCTATTAGAATGGATACCTCATTTGCTACACCAACTGAAAAGTCATTAAAATCATTGGCTGAATCGTTAGAATCATACAAGAAATTATCTAGTTCTTTAATGTCAAGTATGAATGAAATAATGAAAACATACTCAGCGTATTCGCAGATTGAAATTGATAGAACCATAGAATCATTGCAAAAAACAATGAATTCATATGCAAAAATGAATATGTCTAATTTAAAAAGTGGTATGTTTTCAGATTCAATGAGAAATACTATTGAATCGTTTTTGAAGTCTTTTAAAGCATATGAGCAGATCAATATTTCAGAATCAGCAAAAGCAATAGCAGAATCAATGAATGCAATTTCAAAAAGTTTTGCATCAGAACAGTTGAGACAGTTAGAACAGATAGATTTTTCTGCTATGTTTGCTGATATAGTTCCAAAAGCAACTTCTTTATCGGATATTGTTGGAACAGCATATTCTCTGGTTCAAGATGAGTTGGAAGAGGAAAGAAACGAAAACGATTCATTTACAGAAGCAGAGGTCCAAGAAGCACTAACTGAGCAAGTTGCTAATCCAAAAGGTTTTCAGGCTAGGTTTGCTGGATGGACTGAAAAGAAAAAAGTACAATTCTTTATTATTTGGCAATTAATATGCTTTATTTATGGAAATTTCTTTCAGCCATATTTTCAGGAAAAAGTTGGTATTCCAGTAACAGCATATGTTGTTAGCAATGTGAAAGAACTTCCAAAAAAAGGAGCAAAGATAATTGGACAGATTAATGAGAATATTGAGGCAATAGTCATTGAAAATACCAATTATTATTACAAGGTTACTTTTACAGATGAACATGGTGAGACGAAGGAGGGGTATGTTGCAAAGCGTAATCTAAAAATTATTGAAGAGAAAACGGAAGAAGATGATACAGAAGAAACGCACTCTATGTCTGAGTAACAAAGGAGCCATCATTAGTGAGAACGTTAAAAAGAAATATTTATGTTGCAAAAATAGTATGTGTTTTCTCTCTGCTATTTTTTGTGTGTATTCATTTTTCATCGGAAAAAGGACTATATGAAATAGGAACAAATATTGAATACTTTTTTCATTTTCATACAGATATCAATGTCTTAGTAATGCAGTCATTTCTTACTTCTATTTCTTCTGGAATATTTGCAAGTACATTAGTTGCAGGGGTTTTTTATAAACAGGAATTTGAGAGGAACAAAGAGATAGTTTTATCAAAAATTCTGAAATGCAATTCTGAAATAACAAAGTTATATGCAAATATTCCATATATAGAATATTTAGGTAATACGGAATTTGAAAAACTAGCAAGATATTATTATTATGAATATTATGACAATCTTTGTTATGAAGAGGCTTTGAAAGCTGGAGAAGAATATATAAAGAAATTACCTAAATCAGCTAAGAGGACACTAAAGATAGAGTATAATCAAATAGCTGAAAAAGCTATATCTCATAAAGCTGAAGAACAATTAAAAGATTTTCTTTCAAAATGTAAAAATAATATGGAAGCTTTTTCTGATAAGGAAGATTTTACAATACAGGAGATACTAGATAGTATTGTAAAAACGTTAGACTATAAAATTGAAAAAGTAACTATTGCATATAATGAGATATTACAATATGATATGACCAAACTAAAAGAGCTGGTTGAAGATGTTTGTATGACAAATAAGATAAGCCATAGAAGAAAACGATTTATCTTAAAAAGAATGAAGGATTATGATTTGATTTTTCCTGCCTTTGACATTTCTTTGTTTGATATAGTTAAAAAGCAAATGGAATGTTTGAAGGGAAAGAAGCCTTTATACGATAAGGTCATAATGTTTTTGGATGTATACCAAGACAACATAGCATCAATAGAAAACATTACCGAAAGATTATTAACTTTACATGAAAGAGCACAAGCACATATAGAAACAAAATATGCTATGGATAGTTTTGAACAATTAAAAAAATACAATAAGAAAGAAATGCTACAAACATTTATGTGGCTTCAAGAGGTATTTATTGATAATACAAAAATTATGATTATTGATAAAGAAATGAATGTCGCATATAACAAGTTTAATTACTATGTCGTAAATTTAGGCAGATTGTTATTGCTTGAAATAACAGATAGATATGAATTTGCGGAAAAAACGTTATTTGTAATTAAAAATGATAGATTTGAAGGTAATAGTCACGTATTCTCAAAATGTTTTAGTGGTGAAGATGTAAATCCAGATATATACAGACTATAAAATGGTAAATAAATTCATACGATTTAGGTTACTATAGCAGGATGTATTGTTTTGTGTTATCTTGTTTTCATAGGGAATGTGCTTTGTTTCGGAATATCCAAATGTATTTATTACCATAGGAGATGCTTCACTAGGATTACGATCACTTGAATTTATAAATGCAATGAAGAAAAATGATGGTGAATATAATAAGTTTTTATGGACAGGGAGTGGATTAAAATTGTGGAACGATTATATTTATGAATAGAATACGAAGGAAGTGAATCAGGTATATAAAGAAAACAAAAAGTTTCTGGAAGAACATGAGTGAATGGACAACTTCCAGATTGTTTGGACAACACCAATACCACACATAACTTAATATTAACACAGCGTTAGAGCGTATGGGAAAACCTGTACGCTCTCTTTTTTATCCAAAATGGAGGAAAATCACATGGAAGAAGCAAATGTAACAATGACAACAGAGGAAACGCAGGGAGAGCCTGCAGCAAAGGAAAATGAGACAAAAGCGGAGAAGTTTATCCGTATTGGCGAGTACCGCATGAATAAGGCGGTGGATGTCATTGGCAGACTGGAAAATCTTGCGAACCGCAGTTCCTATGAATATACACAGGAACAGGTGGACGCTATGTTTCAGGCATTAGAGGGGAGGGTTGCGGAAGTTAAGGCAAGGTTTACGCCTAAGAAAGCGGCTGAGAGTAAGACTTTCAGCTTCGGTACAACGGAATAGGAAAGTAACGGGAAATAAAGGAAAGGCAGTCATGTAGTGTATGTGGCTGCCTTTTTGTCGTATCTATGACAGGAAGGAGAACTGCGTGAGAAAATATGATTTTATATCGGCTCTGGCAAAGGAGACAGCAGCCGAGGTTGTCAAAAATCGTGAGGAATGGATGAAATACCTTACTACAGCGGCGAGATTATACAAGTATCCGTTCCGGGAACAGCTTTTAATCTATGCACAAAGACCGGACGCAACAGCGTGTGCGTCCATTGAGCTGTGGAATGAGCGTATGCACTGTTGGGTAAACAAAGGGGCAAAGGGTATTGCGCTTTTGGACGAGGATGAAGCACATGGAAAGCGCCTGAAATATGTATTTGATGTGTCGGATGTCCATGCGGCAAGGAGAATCGGACGGTATCCGGAACTATGGGAATTACATGAGGAACATAAGGAAGATGTAATTAAGCGTCTGGAGCAGACTTATGGTGCTACCGATGATAAAAAGCTGTTTGAAGAGAGACTTATGGAGATAGCTGAGAGGATTGCGGCAGATTATTATGAGGAATTGCTGCCGGATCTGCAGTACATGATCGAGGACAGTTTCTTAGAGGGACTGGATGAACAGAATGTCGGTATCCGCTTGAGGGAGACATTATCGGACAGCATTTCCTTTACACTTTTATCTGCCTGTGGTGCAGATATGCAGGAGTATGGTTCGGAATTTGCTTTCGATTTTATCCATGAATTTAATTCCATGGACACCCTTGCAGTACTTGGAGATGCAGCCAATGAGCTTGCAAAACCGGTACTTTTAGAGATTGGAAGAACCATAAGGGCATATAACAGAAGCCACGAACAGGAACAAACAGAAAATTTAACGCAGAAAAGACTTGCAAATACTTCTGAAATAGACTACAATGCGTTAAAGCGTGAAAGCGAGAGCGGACATGAGGAATATATTGACAACAATCAAAACAGCGTAGAAAGGGGCAATAGCAATGAATCTGACATACGAGAAGAATGGGGATTATCTGATCCCGACATTACAGGCGGACAGTCAGCCGGAGGGAACCGTAACGAAGTACGGAATGATGAGGGAGACTTATCTGAAGGAGAACCACAGGGGCGTGTACTCAGCGTTTCTTCTGAAAGGGACATTGAAAGAACACCTGCTGACCATTCAGAAGCAGGCAGAGGAGAGAATGGAGAAGCTGATAAGCCAGATGGCGGAAACAGAGGGAGTGACAGAACAGCTCAAGGAAGCCGATCAGATGCTCTGGGTAGCGAAGATGAACAACATTCAGAGCCGAGCCGAGGAAGTGGTATTGAGCGAACTGGTATACAGCCTGTAACAGATACGCCGCTTCGGAGAGAAGCACCGGAACCCACCTTTACACAACTCAGCCTGTTTCCTTCTTTTGAGGAGCAGGTCGGAACAGTCGCAGCAGCGGAAGCAAGTATGAAATATACCATGCCCGCTGCTTTTTCTTTGCCACAGAATGAGCTTGAAACCATTCTTCGCAGTGGTGGAGGAAAACAGCACAGCAGAAAGCGTATCTTTGCAAAGTACACAGAGGGCAGAAATGCCGAGCAGATGGTGGATTTTCTGAAAAATGAGTACGGACAGACCGGAAAAGGTTTTGAAATCAATGGAAATCCGGTATCGGTGTGGTTCGATGCGCATGGTATGAGTGTCGGCTATGGAACACAGGCAAGGGAAACACCGATTGTCACGATGGATTGGGAAGATGTGGAGAGCCATATCCGTTCCATGATCGAAAATGGAACATATATGAGTACCAGTGAAGCATTTCTTGTGGATACACAGGAGAGAAATCGTGTTGCCAACCAGATCTATTTCTTTCTGCGGGATGGAATGGATGAAATGCCGGAGGAGCTTGGCTTAAAAGCAGGAAATTATCCGGAAAGTGAAGCAAAACTCATGGAGCTTCTTTCCACCCATGAGGGCAGGGAACAGCTTAAAAATATTTTGGAAGATGCGGCAAACCGCCTTGCTTCTGGAGAAGCAGAATTAAAATGGCGGCATGTGAAATCACCGGAATATCTGTTATCGGAGATAGCAGACCTTGACCGGGAGAGACTGGAATTTCCATTGCCGGATGCGGTGGAGGTAGCACAGGAAGATTTTATTACACAGGATGAGATTGACTATGCACTAGGCAGGGGAAGCGGCTATGAGCATGGAGCTTTCCGCATCTATGAGTATTTCATGGAAGGGCATGATCAGAAGGAGACGGTTGCTTTTCTGAAAAATGAATATGGCATCGGTGGCGGTTCCGGTGGACTGCCGGGTAATGATGATTCCCATAATGAACATGATGGAAAAGGTATCCGTCTGGAGAAAGGCAGTTATGGCAATCCGTATGCAAAAGTGCTTCTGAACTGGAATGTAGTCGAGAAAAGGCTACGTGAGCTGATCCATGAGGATAATTATTTATCTCCACAGGGGAAAGAAAACTACAAGGCATACAAGGAAGAACAGGCAGAGAAAGCAAGACAGCGAGAGCTTTCCCGTCTGGAGCATGGACAGCGACTTGAATGTAAGAAGGACATCGAAGCCTTGATTGCCGAGAAATTCAATGGTTTTGTGCTTCCGAGGAATACCGCAGATGAAATCATAGATAAATATGGCATTGACTGTGTGGAATTTGTTCTTGCAAATACCGTCACGCATTTTGATTATGATGGGCGGTTTTCGCAGAACAATAAGGAATGGGCAAAAGGCATTGTTGCGGAAAATGAGTGGCAGAATAATGATCTGATTCTAAGCTCACATCCGGCGGTATTGGACGGATTTACCAATCAGGCGAGAAGATATATCAATGTGCTTCGGGAAAAAGAAAAGGAAGCACAGGAAACAGTCACGATTGATGGATATGAATGCATTCCGGTTGATCAGTGGGGCAGTGAAAAAGAGAAATACCTGCTTGGAAATAACATAGAGGACAGCAGTTTTTATTATGCACAGGTCAATGGGAAAACCTTTGAATACGACCATAAGCCGGAGCGTAGCGAAGTAGAGGACGATTATATCAATGCCATTGCAGAGGAAGATATTGACAGGCACGAAGCAGAAGTGTTTTCACGCTTTGAGGGGACGGATGGTATCGCAGAGCTGGATGAAGTGCAGGAATTAGCGTGGCATGTGGTACATGATGCAGATGATGAATATGGAAATCCGACACAGTGGAGTGCCACCTTATCAGAGGGAGTATTTCTTTGGATTGATAAGGAAGTGGACGGATATGCTATTTATGATACGGCAGACACCACCCGTCCGGCATTGGAGACATTTTCGACTTTGCAGGAAGCAATGGACTGGGGCAATGAGCTTGCAGAAAGTGGCAGGGAAGCAGAAGCGGAGTTTTCTGATGAAAAGGAACAGAATGTTGTTACAGAACAGACCGAAGATGAACTGGACAGTATAGATACGCAGTCTGCCCGTGAGCGTCTGGAGAATGGTGAAGCAGACCGACAGACAGAGGAAATGCTGTCACAGGTGCTTACCGGAGAATGGGAGCCGCTTACACCTTCGGCAGAGGAGAATAAGACTGTACAGGAAAGATCTGTGGCTACACCGGATAAAAGCAACGCAGTCAATTTTCATATCAGTGATGATCGCTTGGGCGAAGGCTCTCCAAAAGAGAAATTCCAGAGAAATGTTGCAGCAATCAGGCTGTTGGAGCAGATCGAGGGCGAAAACCGTTATGCTACACCGCAGGAACAGCAGATTTTATCCCAGTATGTCGGCTGGGGTGGTCTTGCCGATGCGTTTGACGAGAGCAAATCAAACTGGTCAGCAGAATATCACCAGTTAAAGGAACTGCTATCACCGGAGGAGTACCGCATGGCAAGGGAGAGTACCTTGAATGCCCATTACACAAGTCCGGTCATTATCCGCCAGATGTACGAAACATTGGAGAAAATGGGATTTTCCAAAGGGAATATACTGGAGCCTTCCATGGGCATCGGCAACTTTTTCGGTATGATGCCGGATTCCATGAAAGAAAGCAGGCTGTACGGAGTGGAGCTTGACAGCATTACCGGACGGATTGCAAGGCAGCTTTATCCGCAGGCAGATGTGCAGATCAAAGGCTTTGAAAAGACTGATTATCCGAATGATTTCTTTGATGTGGCAATCGGAAATGTGCCTTTTGGTCAGTATAAGGTGGCAGATAAGCAGTATGATAAAAATAATTTCCTGATACACGATTATTTCTTTGCAAAGACGTTGGATAAAGTGCGTCCCGGTGGTGTGGTTGCTTTTATCACAAGCAAGGGAACCATGGACAAGGCAAGTCCGGAAGTCAGAAGATACCTTGCACAAAGAGCAGACCTGCTTGGTGCAGTCAGACTTCCGAACACCGCATTTAAGGCAAATGCAGGAACAGAAGTGACTTCGGATATTTTATTTTTCCAGAAACGTGACCGCATGGTGGAGAGAGAGCCGGACTGGGTACATCTGGGAACAGATGCAGACGGCATTGCAATGAACGCTTATTTTGCAGAGCATCCGGAGCAGATCGTAGGAAAGATGGAAATGGTATCCGGTCCTTATGGCATGGAAAGCACCTGTAAGGCAGATGAAAGCAGACCATTTGAGGAGCAGTTAGCGAAAGCACTTCAAAACATCACTGGACAGATTGATATGATTGATCTGGATGAGGAGCTTGCGGATGAAATGAGCAGGCAGAGTATTCCAGCTGATCCGTCTGTCAAGAATTTCAGCTATACTGTGGTGGAGAATGAAGTGTATTACCGTGAAAACTCTGTCATGAAGCCTGTGGAAGTATCAGACACAGCAAAAGAGCGTATCAAGGGAATGGTGGCAATCCGTAACTGTACGCAGGAACTGATTGATATGCAGCTTGAGGAATATTCCGATGCGGCAATCAAAGAAAAACAGGCAGAGCTTAACAGTCTGTATGATAATTTCTCTAAGAAATATGGTCTGATCAATTCGCAGACGAATAAGAGAGTTTTTAATCAGGACAACAGTTATTGTCTGCTGTGTTCCTTGGAAAAACTTGATGATGAGGGCAATTTCAAAGGCAAGGCGGATATGTTCACGAAGCGTACCATTAAAAGGGCAGAGGTGGTCACAAATGTGGATACTGCAAGTGAAGCATTGGCAGTATCTTTAGCAGAAAAAGCTAAAATCGACCTTGATTTTATGGGAGAGCTGACAGGAAAGGACAAGGATACACTTACCGAGGAGCTTCGTGGTGTTATTTTCCAGAATCCGCTTACCGATGTCTGGGAGACAGCAGACCAGTATCTAAGCGGAAATGTGCGTGAGAAATTTGCCATAGCAACAACTTATGCAGAAAATCACCCGGAATATGCCCCGAATGTACAGGCTCTTACGCAGGTACAGCCGAGGGAGCTGGACGCATCGGAGATTGAGGTGCGTATCGGTGCCACATGGATTGAACCAAAGTATATCAATGATTTTATGCGTGATACGTTCCAGACACCGGAACATTTATTCCGCAGGGATACGATTGGTGTGCAGTTTTCGGGTGTGACCGGAGAGTGGAACATTAAGGGGAAAAATGCGGACTTTGGAAATACGCTTGTCAACATGACCTATGGTACAAGCCGGGTAAATGCCTATAAGATACTGGAAGATTCCCTGAACCTCAAAGATACGAGAGTATATGACACCATTGAGGAGGATGGAAAGGAAAAGAGAGTCCTCAATAAAAAGGAAACCATGATTGCAAGCCAGAAGCAGGAAGCCATAAGGGAGGCATTTAAGGACTGGGTATTCCGTGATCCGGAACGCAGGCAGACACTTGTGGCAAAATATAATGAGCTTTTCAATTCCACCAGACCAAGAGAATATGACGGTTCGCATCTGAAATTTCCGGGTATGACACCGGATATTGAATTAAAGCCACATCAGAAAAATGCGGTTGCTCATGTGCTGTATGGAGATAATACCCTGCTTGCACATTGTGTCGGTGCCGGAAAGACCTTTGAAATGACAGCGGCAGCAATGGAAAGCAAGCGTCTGGGATTATGCCAGAAGTCCTTATTTGTAGTGCCGAACCACCTGACTGAACAATGGGCAAGTGATTTCCTTCGGTTATATCCCGGAGCAAATATCCTTGCGGCAACGAAAAAGGATTTTGAACCCGCCAACCGTAAGAAATTTTGTTCCCGTATTGCAACAGGTGATTATGATGCCGTTATTATCGGGCATAGTCAGTTTGAAAAAATCCCGTTATCACAGGAAAGACAGGCAGCCACAATCGAAAAACAGATTGATGAGATTGAGCTTGCTATTGATCAGGCAAAAAGAGACAACGGGGAGCGTTATACCATTAAGCAGATGGAAAAATCGAGGAAAGCATTGCAGGTGCGGCTTGACAAGTTAAATGACCAGAGCCGTAAGGATAATGTCGTGACTTTTGAGCAGTTGGGTGTAGACAGGCTGTTTGTGGATGAGAGCCACAATTACAAGAACCTGTTCCTTTATACGAAAATGAGGAATGTGGCAGGCATCGCACAGACAGAAGCACAGAAGTCATCTGATATGTTTGCCAAGTGCCAGTATCTTGATGAAATCACAGGCGGCAAGGGTGTAACTTTTGCGACCGGAACGCCAATTTCCAACAGCATGACGGAGCTTTATACGAATATGCGTTATCTCCAGTATGGTACGCTTCAGAAGCTGGGACTGGGACATTTCGATGCGTGGGCGGCTTCTTTTGGGGAAACACAGACCGCCATAGAACTTGCACCGGAGGGAACCGGATACCGGGCAAAGACAAAATTTGCGAAGTTTTTCAATCTTCCGGAGCTGATTGCACTTTTCAAGGAGAGTGCGGACATTCAGACACCGGATATGTTAAAACTTCCTGTGCCGGAAGCAAAGTATGAAAATGTGGTGCTAAAGCCGAGTGAATTTCAGAAAGAAATGGTGGCTTCTCTTGCGGAACGTGCTGAAGCAGTCCGGGACAGACAGGTGCAGCCTTACGAGGACAATATGCTAAAGATTACCAATGACGGAAGAAAGCTGGCACTTGACCAGAGGCTGCTCAATGATATGCTGCCGGATGAGGAAAATTCCAAAGCGGCAACCTGTGTGGAGAAAGCCTATGAGATATGGGAGAACACCAAAGAGCAGAAGTCAGCACAGTTGATTTTCTGTGATCTTTCTACACCGAAAGGCGATGGCACTTTCAATGTGTATGAGGATATAAAAAACAAGCTCATGGAAAAGGGAGTGCCGGAGCAGGAGATCGCATTTATCCATGATGCCAATACAGAACTTAGAAAAGCGGAGCTGTTTGCAAAAGTAAGAAGCGGACAGGTTCGTTTTTTATTAGGTTCCACAGCAAAAATGGGAGCAGGTACGAATGTGCAGGACAGATTGATTGCACTGCATCATCTGGATGTGCCTTGGCGTCCTTCTGATGTAGGACGGATTTTGCGGACATTCAAAATAAAAAAGAATGTGGAGGTAACAGACAATGGCAAAATCATTATTTGAGGAACTGGGCGGCAAATACGAAAGGCAAGGCGATTATTTAATACCGTGCTTAACTGTACCCGCCGAAGAAGAACAGGCAATAGGCATCTGGGGGCAACGGCATTTAGATTATCTAAAACAGTACCGTAAAGTTACATACACCAATCTTCTTACAAGCGGC
>ULMH01022827.1_pt1 | contig 16527 bp, 11 predicted proteins | sample 1951611 | NCBI WGS metagenome assembly ULMH01 (sample SAMEA4835546, study PRJEB28245) | human gut metagenome | biome: gut microbiome; material: fecal sample | place: Denmark | collected 2008 | reverse complement strand
GTAGAGTGTCACCTTGCCAAGGTGAAAGTCGCGAGTTCAAATCTCGTAACCCGCTCCATAAACAAAAGAAAACAGGTATGTTCGATATCTGTTTTCTTTGTTTAAACGGCACCATAGCCAAGAGGTAAGGCAGAGGTCTGCAAAATCTCCACTCACCAGTTCAAATCTGGTTGGTGCCTCCACAAAAAGTCACTTTTGTCTATCGGCAGAAGTGACTTTTTTCAATGAAACCCAAACCTCCTCATCAAAGGTTCAGTGCAAGCAGAGCCAATATGCCGATTACAATGCCGACAAGCTGTTTTGCAGAAAGTCGTTCATGAAAGAGCGTGACAGAGGGAAGCAGAGCGGAAAACACACAGAGAATAGAAAGCACCGGATATAAAATAGTGGCAGGCATTCGGGAGACAAGGGTCAGACTCACAAAATTTGTGAAAGCATTTGTCAGACCGGCGGGCACCCCGCAGGGCCATACGCTTTTCACGGCGCGGAGACTTTTTTTCGGTGCCGCCAGCAGAAAGGGAAGCATCAGGAGCGTTGCAAACAGCATCGCGATGGGCATAAAATCCATATCGGTGCTGCCGTGGTTGCCGTATTGATACGCCTTTTGCAGCAGTGCGCAGGTGCCGTTGCCGAGCACGGCCAGCAGCGTAAGAATTGCCCACTTGACGCTGATTCTTTCTTGATCCTTGCTTTTGCAGATCAGATACACGGAAAGAATCATCAGAAGCACCCCGGCCCCGACCGTAAAAGTAAACGGTTCTTCAAACAGAAAGATGCCGGCTACAGTGGGGATCAGCAGCGCGTATGAGACCGCAAGGCAGGTAACAGACATAGGACCGAATTTTAATGCTTTTGTAGCGGTATATATAGTGATTGCAAAGCTGAGTGCAAACAGGAGTCCGTAGAGAACCGTACGTGTACGGAAATGCAGTCCGCCGCCGGCAATGAGAAAGAATACCATGGCAGAAGCCATAAACACAAAGTGAAAGGTGAAAAAAGTATTTTCAGAAGAATCCTTACGATTGGAGAAAAGCTTTTTGCTCGATTCCTGCACACAGTTGCTGAGAAACAAAAGACATAGTAAAATAATATTCAAGCAAATACCTCTCATTCTGATCTGCTTCCGTCATATTCGCCATACCGGCAGGGATTCATTATAGGTGCTTTGCGGGAATATACAATGGTATTATTTAAAGATAGTTGTAAAAAATGAATATAATCGCGGCAGGACCTGCGGCAGCGGTTGACATTTTTCCGATAACGGAGTGAAAATAGAAACGGTACGTACCGAGAGCGCAGCTGCACGCGGCGGCTTGCATCACGGATGGAGCAGGAACGCGAAAAGGAGCGGAGTGCATGGTATTTTACTATATCCGTCTGGGGTCCATGACACATATTCATCATGCGGGACTATTTACGTATGCGAGATACCATAATAACGAGTTTGAGGATGAACGGCGGCAGCATTTGATCGAGCTTGCAATTATTGAAAAGGGCAGCGTATACCGTGTTGAGCATGGAGATCCTGTTTTGGTAAAGCCGAATGATTTTCTGTGTGTTATGCCGGACTTCCGCGGGTATATGCATTCTGTCGTAAGCGGCGAAACGCACAGCCATCTTTCAATCTGTATGCACGGAGATTTTACCTATGAAATTTTTCACAGCGGTCAGGGCGCGGAACCGTACCATATACTTTCCGAGCGCTATTATCAGGCTGATACGCCTATCGCCATTATTCCGCAGGTTTGCTCGCTAAGTGAATTTTACCCGGAGGTTTATCGGCTGCTGTATGGGATTTCCCGTGCAAATCTGACGAAAAATGCAGGGGACCAGTTGATCTGCTTCTCGCATTGGTATGCGGTTTTGTCTCTTCTGACGCGCTACAGTCTGAAGCTCCTGGCAGAGGAAAGTAAAATATCGGCTGCGCCTTCTCACCATATTTATGTACAGAAGGCGGTAGAATACGTGGTGGCGCACCTTCATGAGACTGTTTATGTCGGCGATATTGCCGGCTATCTGGGGATCAGTCCGAATTACCTGAATGCGGTTTTTAAAATGGTCACGGGATATTCCATGGTTCACTATATTAATAAAGTAAAAATCGACAAGCTCAAGGAGCTGATTGCAAACGGCCAGACGCTGAAGCAGGCCGGCGCACAGGTCGGCTGCTGTGATACAAGCTATTTATGCAAGCTTTTTAAGCGTTATACCGGTATGAGTATTCAGAATTACAAACAGCTGCTGGGCGGGACCATGAATACGAATATGCGGTAATCCGATTTCACGGTTTTATCTTTTTTTGCGTAAAAATGTACACCGATTGAATGACTCATCCATATCCTGTAAGGGGAGAACCCTGAATTTTTGGATTGAGGAGGTATTTTTGTGAGCGCACAAAGACCGATAGAGCATGATAACTTGATAATAGAAAACGCAGAGCCTGACGACTGCTCCTGCTCCTGCTCCTGCTGCAGCTGCGCGTGCTGCTGTACAGTTGGGCCCACAGGGCCCACAGGACCCATGGGGCCTGCAGGACCTATGGGTCCCATGGGATTAATGGGTCCGCCCGGTATGCGGGGCGGAACAGGCGCGACGGGGGCGACGGGTCCCACGGGTCCGATGGGGCCCTCTGTAACAGGCGCAACCGGGGCAACGGGAGCAACGGGAGCAACCGGGGCAACCGGAGCAACAGGCGCGACGGGTCCCACGGGTCCGATTGGAATCTCTGTAACCGGAGCAACGGGGGCAACCGGAGCAACCGGCGCAACAGGCCCCACTGGGCCGGCTGCAAGTACAATTGACTGTGCCTGTACGCAGCAGATGGTAAATATTATCCAGCAGATTATTCAGCTGTATCCTACTGATAATATTATAGTTGCGATGGAGAGCGGTGATAACGTCAGCGGCAGGCCTGGTTCATTAATCCCCAATTTGGATTCCGGACTGCTGCAGTTGACAAACAGCCAGGGAGTGCCTCAAGAGGCTGTATCTATTTGCAGAATTGCATCAATCAGAATCACCAGTGCGGTGTATAATAATGCGATCGTTTATCTACCGGGGCCGGATCCCAGTCCGGAAGGCTGCGCGGCAGCCTGTCAGGCAGCCGTACGGACTTATTTGCCGGTCGGTACTGCCGGGGTTCATATTAAAGCCGGCGGACAGACGGTAGCGCAGGGATCGGTATTGCGAAATGAGTTCGGAATTTTAGTAATTGTTGGAGCCAATAACAGTGATCCTACTTTTGTGTCGGCCTGCAAAGCAGAGATCCTTTCTAAATGACGGATGATTGATAGCTTTTTCTTCTGTATTCACGGAGGTGTACGGTTATAAATCATTTATTTGACCAGCTCTGAATAAAGCAATTCGGCCATGGCATCTTGCGGGAGGTACGGCCTCCTGCAGGATGTGGGGCTTATTTTAAATGCGAAGTTCTGCGATACTTATGACAGCTGTTAAAACGGACAAGCTACAACTAAGAGACGGCAGAAGCTTTGAAGGCTGATGTATAAAATATGGCTTTATAAAATGGGAGATTAAAGTCTGCAGAATATGGATGTTTCCGCAAAAGAAGAGACTTATCTGATCTCCCCCCAATGAAGCCGATTGGCTAAATCAAACTTCAAAAGACCAGTAGTTATGCGGGTTTGCGTAGATTTTAAACCTTGAAAACTTACGCCACTACGCCAACTACTACGCCAATTTTCACAACATTTGTAGAAAAGAACCCCGATAAAAAACAGTTGCAAGTCTGTATTGTTCCGACTTGCAACTGTTTTTTATGTATCGAAAAGCGAATAGTTTAAAGGTGCTGCTTTTTTGACTACATTCTTGTATTGCTTGTGCAGTAAGGCATTATGAGAAAAAACTGAAATTATATTTTGAAATATCTCTCAAAATACTTGTACATTCGAGAATTTTGCGGTATAATAAATATGGAGGTAAAGCCATGGAACAATACATTCAACTGTTAAAAATGGGATGCTTTAGCCGTGAAGATGTTGCTAACTTAACCGGTAACATTCGCACGGCTGATAGTGTTTTATATTCGCATAAGAAAAAAGGGCTTGTTGTATCAGTTCGCCGTAATCTATATGCTGCAATAAGCCTTGAAACGAATCAACCTGTATGCACTCCTTATCAAATTGCTTCCAACGTATCGGCGGACTCCTATGTTTCACATCATTCTGCTTTTGAGTATCACGGAATGGCAAATCAAGTATTTTCCGAACTTTATGTTTCCTCAAGCTCTAAATTCAATGATTTTGAATTTGATGGAAAGCATTATACACGTATTCTTTCTAAAACCACAGAGGGTGTAAAAACAATCGGAAAAGTCCGTGTAACCGATCTTGAACGCACAATAGTGGATAGTATTAAGGATTTTGCAAAGATAGGCGGTCTGGAAGAGCTTCTTCGTTGCCTTGCAATGGTAACATATGCTGTCGAAGAGAAAATTATAAAGTATTTGAATATATATAACAGTCAGTTCCTTTGGCAGAAAACCGGATATATTCTCTCCTGTTTTCCGAATATGAAGCTTAGCGAACATTTTTTTGAAATGTGCAAAAAGAACAGTCAAAAAAGTGTACGATATCTTCATGAAGAATTAAAGTTTGAAAAACCTGTGTTTTCAAATGAATGGGGTTTGTATATACCCAATAACATGATGAAGTTATTAGACGAAGGGGGTGAATCTCTTGTTTGAGTACACAAAGGCAGAACTTGCCGAGAAGGCAAATGAGATGAATTTCGTGCGTGATACACTTGAAAAAGTGTTGCGGTTGTCTGAAATATTGAATTATCTTAACACCAACCCACTAACAAAAGAAAATCTTGTATTAAAGGGTGGTACTGCAATCAATTTGACAGTCTTTGATTTGCCGCGCCTTTCGGTAGATATTGATCTTGATTTTTCGCAGAATCTTTCTCGCGACGAGATGTTGGCAACACGAGAAAAAATACGAGATGACATTAAAATATATATGTCTACCCAAGGGTATTCTATTAGTCCTCGAAGTAAGGCGTTTCATAGTCTTGACTCTTTTGTTTTTACTTATTTGAATCTCGGTGGAATGAACGATAATATAAAAATCGAAATCAATTACTCCTTGCGAGCGCATATTTTTTTGCCTACAATGCGAAAAATGTCGGTTCCTGAATGGAACGGTGGAAACCTGATTGCCACTCTGCCTCCTATGGAGCTTTTCGCCGCAAAAATCAATGCGCTTATCGGAAGAGCCGCTGCACGGGATTTGTGTGATATTCACAATATGATAAAGTTTGAATTGTTCGATGAATCGGAGTTTCCTCTGCTCAGAAAATGTGTCGTGTTCTACACCGCTATTTCTCAAGATGAGATCCCGGAAGAATATGATTTCAACCGTTTCAATGCAATAACAAGCCGAAAAATTAAGACAGAGTTACTTCCTGTAATTCAAAAAGGAGAGTTCTTTGAACTTGAAAAAGTCAAAACAGAAGTTATAGAATTTTTGAAGGAACTGTTAGTTCTTGGGTGCAATGAAAGAAAGTTTCTTACGGAATTCAAAAAAAAGCGTTATAAGCCTGAGTTGCTTTTTGATGATGCTGAAATTCTCAATCGCATAAAGGATCACCCCATGGGGTTGTGGAAGACACGATAATAAAATGTAATAAATACCGATTGTGCATAGTGATTAGGAGGAAAAAACGTGCTGTCTGAATTAATAAAACGCATCAGAAACGAATTCGCATTATCTCGTTATGAGTTAATCAGCCAAATCTCCGTGTCGGATGAAGAATATGAAGAACTGCTGGCATATGTACGAGATAGGATAAGATCATCATACATTCAGACGATTGTTCCTATAGATGAAGTTCTGTCAGTTGCAATGGTACAGATAGCAATCCGCGTGTATTCCGATGGCAACTATTGGGATTATTTTGACGAAGAGGTTAGCGTTGAAATTACGCAGAGTAAAAAATATTATTTTGCGCAGATTTTCGCCAAGACAATACAAAAGTACAAATTGTTTGAATTAGAGTATGAGAATCATACAAAGTATTCGTATGTCGAGAATATCAAAGCTCACGCATTTGTTCCAAACAAGTATTTATCAAATTATTTCGATTTCCTGTTTTCTTTCTATGATAGAAACTTATTTCGTCAGTTAACTGATGATATTCTTGATGATATAGATGATCTAATTGGATTCGTTGCGCAGTCATTAAGCAAAAGTGGTGATGTGGTTTCTATTGAAAAAAGTGGCAACAAGCCTGCAAAATCATACAAACTGCTAAAGGCAACGAGAGCCTTGATTGCCCAATCCACAACAACGGTTGTGAGCGATACGTTTTTTGACCACCTCGTTTTAATGGATAACTATTATTATGATGGCAAATTACCGCAAGAAGCGGATCGTTTTTCAGAAGCATTTCAAGAATGGGTAGAAAAGAAGAATAGCGAGATAAATGCTTCTGACAGTATAAGCAGAAAGAGAAAGGCGAAGGAATCGTTCTTCCACAAGCCGCACTTCTTGATTGATCGCAACAATAGCCAACTTTATTTGATGATTCCAAGCCAAAAGTTTAGAACGGAAGGCTTTGTGAATGAAGCTAAGGTTGAAATTTTTGTTGGTGGTGAATTAATCACGAAACACCTTGAGGCGTATAAGGCATACGGTGTATTGGTTTCGGAAGAAATCAAGTTGCCCATTACTGATTTGTTTGCCGAATACAAAGTCGTCATTTCTGCTAATGCAACACAAGAGTACGTCATACCGAGCAAAGAATATCGTGTGTTCGATGAAGACTTTGATGAAAGTAGCAAACTGAAAAAAGGCACAAACTATTTGTTGGTTCAAAAAGGCTCGTCTGTCAACGGTAATATTGCAGAGCGTTTTGTTAATACCGCTTGTGAATTATGGGATGAGTATTGTTACGATGATGTATCCGAGAATTCGGTAATTTATATCAACGGAAAGCCCTTATCTTTGATTGGAGAGTTTTCGGACAAACCATTGTTTGAATGTGTTTCAAAAGAGTATTCACTTTATAAAAATGGTTGTCAAATTCAAACTGCGTTCAAGCATCCAATTGTTTCTTTTAAGCTCAACAAAGGGATGTTGCCAAGAACGCGATTGTTCGTGAATGAGGATGTTTATAGCATCGAAAACGATTGCAATATTACTGTATTCGATTTCCCTAATGAAAAAGATATTATCGGGGTATCAATCGACTTAAATACTCTTTTACCATGTGTAGACGAGGTATATCAAATTAGTTTAGATGAACCGGGTAAAAATCCGCATTTGCTAACTCGCTATATTTTGATTACTGAATTAAGATGCCGTACAAGCAAGCCGAGATATACTTTTTGTAGCACAGCAGAAATAAAACTTTCGGGCGACTATATCACTAATCCATTGAACTGCTATTTGAATGAATATGGCGAATATGTAGTTGATTTATTGGACGGGAATGAATCGGGAGAATTTGAACTCGAATTTCAAAATGAAACGTATCAGCTTTTAGTACCGCTAAAAGTTTTTAAGTTTGGATTTGAAAAGCAATGGCAGTTGATACGTCCCGAGTTCTTATGGTATAGCGATTTGAAGAATGAGTTATATGTATCGATTCCCGGCGCTATCGAGGTAAAGCTTTATCTTAACAAAGAGGAATCCGCGTGTATATGGGGTGATATGTATGACGAAGGAAAATTCAAGTTAGATATATCTGAATTTGTGGTAGAGATAAAAAAAGCTACAAGCGCGATGGTTTACATTAACTTGATGTTCTGCGACAATCGTTGGCGTAGTGTTTCCTTATACAGAGTACAAATAAGACCGTGGATAGATCGTTTTTCACTTGTTTGCGAAAATGGCACGATGGCTATTGATGCTAAATATCAAAGCAGGAATCCTCTGTATATAGAGTTTTATGATTTCGATACCAAAGAATTGGTGGTAGGGACCCTAATCGAAAACGGAATTACATATCTTCCTCAAATCAGCAAAGACAAGCTCTATACCTTAAAGAGATACGAGGTGGAAAGCGATGATTTTGGATTTGACGATAATTATATTCCGTTTGGTGATCCGCTATACAAGTATGGATATGTGGATGTATCCGATTTGTCCAACTGCAAAATGTTTATCACTTCGATTTCAAACAAGGAGAGGTGGTTGAAGCAACAATATACTTACGTTGTCTTTGATATACAAAAGGAAACGGATAATATCTATTTTGGCAAACTGATGTATTCTCCCAAAGTTAAAGCAGGAGCACCAAAGCAAAAGCCGCACACATTGTTTGAAAAGATTCGGTTTGAAGTGGTTCTTGATAATTCAAAAATTCAGGTATTGTCGCTAAATATTATCGAAGACGAGGATGCGTTTATTCCGTACTACGACAGTACAACACAAGTCTTGATTAGCGAAAGTAGTGAAGTTCTTTTGAAATCAAGAGAATTCAAACGCTATATTCCGCTATACGAAGACGAAACAACCTACTATGTAGATTTTAGGAGGGTGAGATAATGCTATTTAGACCTGCTGAAAGCTCGAAACAAATATTGGATTTTTATAGAAATTATTTGCTTACGACATTTCAGACTACCGATGATAAATATAATAGCCAACTTGAAGCAGAGCTTAAAAAGGACGGAGTTATTTCAAGCGGTCCTTATGTAAGCGTTAGCGATTCATACGAAAAAGAAAAGACCATAGCGGAATTGGTAGAAAATCGTGTTTTGTGTGAAAGTATGCTTAATCTTGGCAGACTTGATCCGTATGAGAGAAGATTGTATCGTCATCAAGTGGAAGCAACCTTGAAGGCGGGAGAAAAGAAAAATCTCATAATTACAACCGGAACGGGTTCGGGTAAAACAGAGTGTTTTTTGATCCCCATAGTGAATGAACTATTGAAGGAACAAGAAGCGGGGACTCTTGGTGCTGGAGTAAGAGCATTGATTATTTACCCGATGAACGCTTTGGTAAATGACCAAATACGCAGATTGAGAGAGCTGTTTTCAAGTTGTGAGAGATGCTCAATCACATACGGTAAGTTCACCGGCGAAACTGCTGAGGATTACACCCGCGCAAGAAATGAGTTTGTTGAGCGCGAAGGGATAGAGCCGCCTAAAAACGAGCTTATATGCCGTGAACAGATGAGAAAAAAACCTCCCAACATATTGATTACAAACTATGCAATGTTGGAATATCTGTTGCTCAGACCGGGCGATGTAGCATTCTTCAGTGAAGCAAATGCTGATAAATGGCAGACTATCATACTTGATGAGGCGCACACATACGGAGGTGCAAAAGGTATTGAGGTGGGTACGCTTTTGAAGCGAGTTAAGGCTATGCTCAAAAGAGATGATATTCAGTTCATACTGACATCGGCAACGTTGGGAGATAATAAATTAAATCAGCAAATCGTTAACTTTGCACAATCCTTGTGTAGCGCGAGCTTTGAAGAAGGCTCTATCATACGATCACACACGATAGCACTGTCAAAGCCGGAAAAGGTTGATAAATTAGACTTTTCTATTTACAAGGATCTTTCCGAGAAAATAAGGGATAATATTGCTTCCTGTGAAGTATTGGAATGGTTGCGTTCTAAAGGAATTGCTATTGTTGAAGACGCAGCTGACAACAAATCTCTTGAAAAAACGCTGTTCAATATGATATTGGGCGATTCGTTCTACTATGAATTTAGGGCATTGATGCTCAATCAGACGAAGCCATTAAATCAAATTGCAAGCGAACTTGGTTTGGACATCAATGATCTTACTGACTTTATTGCCGTAGCTTCCAATGCACAGGTATCCGGAGATAAACTATTTGAAGCAAGATACCATATGTTTTTGAGGGGAATAGAGGGCGTTTATGTAACTCTTGCCCCCGATAGACACTTGTTTGTGAGAAAAATGGAAACCTACAAAGAAAATCTCTTCTCGGATGATTGTGGATATAAGGTTTTTGCTATTTCTTTTTGCTACAACTGTAATGCTACATTTATCGTAGGTCAAACGGAAAACGGATATCTGGTTCAAAAATCAAAATTTAATGATGATTATGAGCCAGAGGTTTACCTTTTAGAAGGCGATTATGATGAATCGGAAATAGATGAAGTCGAAGCCGATAATATGTATGTTGTCTGCGCAAGATGTGGAGCAATTAAACACGCAACTTCGTTGGATGGTTTATCGTGTGGACACGATTCTCAGTACCACAATCTTTTGCGGAAGGTAAAAGAAAAGGGCGATGCTTTACACAGTTGCCCATGTTGCCATATTATAAATACGCAACGAAGCATAGTTAGACCTTATTTTCTTGGTAATGAGGCGGCTACTGCCGTTATTGCCACTGGGCTATATAATGTATTGCCTGACTCTCAAATTGCCAAGAAGCGAATTGTTATGGAGGATGATTTCTTTGGAGAAACTGAAGAAATGGAAATCGAAGAACGAAAAGAGTTAGTTAAGCAATTTTTGACGTTTTCAGATAGTCGCCAAGCAGCAGCATTTTTCGCATCATATTTGGAAACTACCTACCGTAGTAACTTAATGAAGCGGGTAATGACCAAAATTTGTGAGGATCATATTGAACAATTTAATAGGGGTATTAGCTTAAACAGTTTTGTTTCTTTGTTGGAAGAACAAATGGAGCGATTAAAGATAGGCACTCCCGAAACAAGACACAAATCGGCTTGGATTTATGCCATAAAAGAGCTAACCAACTATAAGGCTAAGAACTCGTTGCAAAATAAAGGCATATTATATTTTGACATAAATATCAATATGTCCGATAACCCAAAGTTGGCTATGAGTGAGAGCGAAGTCACAGCGCTTTTTAAGCTGATGGCACTGTATTTCATAAAGAAAGCTGCCATAGATTTACCGATAACGGTTAACAAATCAGAGAGTGCTGAGATATTCTATAATGGTGTTTCGTTTGGTTTTGTTAAAGATCATACGACACGTAAATACATTGAATCTTGGTTACCTGCCGCCGGCAAGGATAACATTAGAACTCTGCTCATTAAAAGAATAAAGCCCGATTGGTCGGACGAGATGGTTATAAAACTATTGGATTCGATTTGGTCAAAGCTCAATACAAGTGGTGTTTTGTCATTTGATAGTGCCAATAACCGTTATTTGCTTTCTACAAATGCTATTACCGTAAGAACGGTAGAAAAGCTTTACAAATGTAACGAATGTAAAATGGTAACACCGTTTTATTTGAATGGCGTTTGTAGCAACCCCAAATGTAATGGATATCTTACTGAGTACAGCTTTGAAGATGCGTTGGAGCACGATCACTATCACAATATTTATCGCAACCTTAATATGACAGATATGATCGCAAGAGAACATACGGCGCAGTTGAGTTCTCAAAAAGCGTATGTTTATCAAAACGATTTCAAAAATAAGCATATCAATGTATTGAGTTGTTCTACGACTTTTGAAATGGGTGTTGACGTTGGTTCTTTGGAAACTGTTTTTATGAGAAATATGCCGCCGTCGCCTGCAAACTATGCGCAGAGAGCCGGACGTGCGGGACGAAGCATAAAGTCTGCCGCCTATGCTCTTACTTATTGTCCGGACAGTTCGCACGATTTGAATTATTTTAAAGATCCCGTTGCGATGATTAAGGGAACAATTATACCACCTGCATTTAATGTGGATAATGAAAAAATTGTTCTTAGACATATCTTTGCTTCAGCATTCTCATTCTTTTGGAAGAAATTTCCGGAATTATTCAAGAAGAACATAGGAGAATTCTTTGATCTTAACGGAATGGCTGAGTTAAAGAGTTATTTGCAGTCCAATCCGGAAGATCTGAAAGAGTATTTGCAAAGCATAGTCAGCCGAGAATTGCAAGTGTTTTACGGTGTAGATTCTTTCGCTTGGGTTGAGCGTTTGTTCTCAGAAGATACTGATGCACCGGGCGTTTTCGTGCTTGCATATAACAAATACTGTACTGATATTGACGAGTTGGACAGGGCGAGTAAAGAATGCCTCAGACTTCAAAAAGGATTAGAACTCGGTTCAAGAGAGTATAGAAATATTCAATTTAGATTAATCAATATTGGAACATCCATAAAAACAATAAAGGAACAAAGGTTGATCGAATTTCTTTCGCGCAACAACTTGATTCCTAAATATGGCTTCCCGGTAGATACGGTTGAACTTACAAGCCTCGGAAAAGGCGGAGATTTGAACGATTTGCGTTTGGATAGAGATTTGTTTTCAGCTATTTCTGAATATGCTCCAGATTCCGAGGTTGTTGCAGATGGTAAACTCATTACGAGCCGATATGTTCGAGTACTGAATGGCTATTCGTGGCCTAAATACAACTATGCAACGTGCAGCGCGTGTCAGACGTTGAATCGTACAATTTGGACGGAGGAACTGCCTAAGTTATGCAGACAATGCGGACACGAATTGCCTAAAGGCCCGCATCAGTATATCATTCCTAAATTTGGATTTGTTGTGGATAATTCCGAGCCTGTCGATGTAGGAACGGACAAACCCGAGCGAACCTATAAAGGATCTATTTCCTATATTGGAGATGGTAAGCGAATTGAATCTCATACTTATTCAGTATGCAACAAGAAGGTGATTGTCGGAACAAGCAAGATGGATGAGCTTGCAGTATTAAATACATCAAACTTCTATATATGCAATGTTTGCGGATATGGGAAAGTGTTTGATGATGGCAATGACCTGTCAAAAAAAGAAAAGCATCAAAAGCCCGATGGTTATAATTGCTCTTGCGACGACCTAACTCGGTATGCTATCGGTCACGAATTCCAAACAGATGTCGTGTTATTAAAATTTGTTTCCGAAAACATTGTTGATCCTAATGAGGCTTGGACGATTTTGTATGCTTTACTTGAAGGATTGAGCAAGTGCTTGCATATTGACCGAACTGAATTGTCCGGATGCTTGCATTGGTATAGGAATGAATCTATGGGTAATATGGGCAATTATGGATTCGTTCTTTTTGACAATACTCCGGGCGGAGCGGGTTATGTTCGTCAATTAAGGAATGTTTCTACGTTTATGACAATGCTTGAATCTTCTTTGTCTATCGTGAGCAATTGTACTTGTGGCGGCGATGAAGGTGATACGGCTTGCTACGGTTGTTTATGTAATTACTATAATCAAAAGCAACATGATATTCTTCAACGACGCTATGCTATTGATTTTCTGAACTCGGTTAAGAATGGATATGACTTGTTCTTTGGAACCCAGCTTCAAGATGAGGAAGTCGCACCTCCTGCGGAGGATGTACTAACACAAACCGCGTACTTCAATAATGATGGACAAGAACAATCAATGATGACTTATAATGAAATATGGAATTACTTATCTCAGGACACTGAGGATGAGGATCAATTGGATTTAATTCGAACAATTGCATCGCGTATGGAAGATGGCAGTTATGATAAACCGCACTATTCTGCAAGCATTACAATCGTACAAGATGAAAGAAAAATCAATGCTGATTTGGTTTGGCCCACATCAAAAGTTTTGCTCTTTTTAAGAGAAAACTCCGAGAATTATGAGGCGGCTAAATCTACGAATTGGACAGGTTTTTGTCTTGACGATAGCTTTAATATCCCCGCATTTATACAGAAGATCAAAAGATAGGAGGCGCTCATTATGGCCATAATGATACCCGAGAAACCAATAGATATACCAATTGGCAGCCATGAAGATGAAATGTCTATCGCATTGTCAAATCTGCCGGATGATTACTATGTCTTTCACTCTTTTGTTATAATCAACAATGTAAACGGAGTTCAGTATGAAAGCGAAACCGATTTTATCGTTTTCAACCCTCAAAAAGGAATTGTTTGAATAATCCGGCGTTCGTGTCCCTGCTGTCCGGGGTTGGGAAACCGCAAATCCGCTTTTAAGGAAACCGCCATTGCGGTGGTGGTGGAAACCTTTATCATAAATCCTTTAGAATGTAATCATGCACCGTTTGGTGTAAATACATTCAAAGGAGGTCATGACTATGACCAAGTATCGAGAGATTCTCAGGCTTAAAAGTTTGGAACTTAGTCAGCAGAGAATTGCCGACAGCTGCAATGTCTCTAAGAAGACGGTCAATCGTGTTTTAAAGCGTGCTGAGGAATTAGGCGTTTCCTGGCCGCTTGATGAAAACGACACCGATGCTGTCCTTGCAGAAAAATTTTTCCCTTCTGCAAAGCAAGTCACATCCAATAAAAGGATGCCTGATTATGTGAATATTCTTGTGCGATGAAATCGCACTGTATATTCCGACCGCTGACACCTACTTGCACGGTCTTTCAGACCCACCTTCACGAATGAACTGACCCATCTTCACGAGAGGGAGAGCTATTCAGATATATTTATCCTATAATGAGATTGGCACACGGATGTGTGACTATCATTACAGGAGGTCGATAATTATGGTGAATTATCGAGAGATTCTTAGGCTTGACAACCTCGGATATTCGCAGCATCAAATCGCTGCAAGTGTCCACAGTTCACGTAACACAATACGCGAAGTTCTTCATGCGTCAAAAACGAAGGGGCTTACATGGCCACTTGAGGCCGCTTTGACGAATGAGGAGATTTTGACCCTGCTGTTTCCCGCAAAAGTGGAAATGGCAACCAAACGAAAGGAGCCGGATTATAATTACATTCACAAGGAACTGGCTCGCCCCGGTGTAAATCTCACACTGTTATGGACAGAATACTGCAGTACCTGCAATGCAGAAGGAATAATTCCCTACATGTATTCGCAGTTCTGCGATAAGTATCGCCATTGGGCACATGTTACCAAAGCGACTATGCGTATTAAGCACAAGCCCGGTGAAGCCATGCAGGTCGATTGGGCCGGAACCACGCTTCAGTATCAGGATCCCGTCACAGGTGAGCTGATTGATGCATATTTATTTGCTGCCGTTTTACCCTGCAGCTGCTATGCTTATGCAGAGGCCTGCGACGATATGAAATCGACGAACTGGCTTATGTGCCATATGCATGCCTATCAATACTTTGGCGGCGTGACACGTTTATTACTGCCGGATAATCTTAAAACCGGCGTGGTAAAGAACACAAGGTATGATACCATTCTCAACAAAAGCTATCAGGAAATGGCTGAATACTATGAGACTGCAATCGTTCCGGCAAGAGTCCTTCATCCCAAGGATAAAAGCCTTGCAGAAGGAACGGTCAAATTTGCAACCACATGGATTATTGCAGCCCTGCGAAATCGTAAATTCTTTTCTTTTGAAGAAGTCAGGCTTGCCGTGGCAGAGAAGCTCGAAGAGCTTAATCATTATTCCTTCAAAAAACGGGAGGGATGCCGCTACAGTGCCTTTACCGATGAAGAAAAGGAATTTATGAAGCCGCTCCCTTTGACCCCGTATGAACCGGCAGTCTGGTCCACTGCAAAGGTTCCTCTTGATTATCTCATAAGTGACGGAAAAAACAAATACTCCGTTCCTTTTGATCTTATCGGAGAGGAGGTGGACATCCGGCTGACGAAGGCGACTGTTGAAGTCTTTTATCACGGCTCGAGAGTGGCATCTCATCCAAGAATGGCCAAGCAGCTCCGTGATCCAATTACCCAGCCGGAACACATGCCGGTAGAGCATCGTAAATATCTGACGTACAACGCAGATGAATTTATCCGGTGGGCAGAATCTGTCGGAGAATACACAGCCTGGGTAGTTCGTTACTTCCTAAGTGCCGGACGGGAACCAGAACAGGGATACAAATCCTGTGCCAGTCTTACCAAGCTTGGAGACAGGTATGGTCATGAAAGACTTGAAACTGCCTGCGAGCGTGTTCTGCAATACATTTCTCAGCCTACCATCAGAAACATAAGCACCATACTGAAAAACGGTCAGGATAAAGTGAAAGATGTAAAAAAACCGGTGCCGGCATCAAAGAGTCACGGCATCACACGCGGTGCTGCTTACTTCCAGAGGGGAGGTGAGCAGGCATGATCACACAGAGCACAATCGATTCCCTCAGGGCGATGAAGCTAACTGCCATGGCTACTGAACTTGAACATCAGCTGGAAGACTCATCCACCTACGGCACCCTCGGTTTTGAAGAACGTCTGGGGGTACTGGTTGACGCAGAATGGAACCGACGTCAGGCTAATAAACTGGCCCGATACATCAAGGCATCACATTTTTCAGCACCAAATGCCACTATAGAAGGAATTGAGTATTACGAAGACCGTAAACTGGACAAGGCCGAGATTCTTCGCTTTGCCACCTGCAAGTACATTGAAGACGGGCATCATATCATTCTGAAAGGTGCTTCAGGCAATGGGAAAACATATCTTGCCTGTGCATTGGGACACGCCGCATGCAGGAAGTTTAAATCCGTGAGATACATCCGGATGCCTGAGCTTCTGGATGAGCTGAGCGTGGCAAAGGGATGCGGAACCCTGAAAAAGGCCATCAAGACCTATCAGAAGGTTGATTTACTCATTCTGGACGAATGGTTAATCAGAACTCTCGGGACTATCCCAAAGATTGTGTAAACCTTCA
>ULMH01033384.1_pt1 | contig 16602 bp, 14 predicted proteins | sample 1951611 | NCBI WGS metagenome assembly ULMH01 (sample SAMEA4835546, study PRJEB28245) | human gut metagenome | biome: gut microbiome; material: fecal sample | place: Denmark | collected 2008 | reverse complement strand
GGTACCCATTTCCCGCCTGCGCCATGCAGCGGCGTATAAACGATTTTGAGGCCCGCCGCATTTCTGTGCAGCAGGTCGCGGTTGACAAAAACCTTCTTTACTTCTTTATAGTAGGAGTTACGGACAGATTCATCTACAGGTTTAATTTTTCCCCGCATGGAAAAATACGTATAATCAAAACCTGCCAACTTCGTATAATCCGTCATCTGCTGAAGTGCGGCAACAATTGCTTCACAGTTCTGCGGTGACAGCTGAGCTCCGTCACTGCCGTAAACCTTATAGCCATTATATTCCTTAGGATTATGGCTGGCGGTAATCATAATTCCTGCCGCACAACGCAGCTTTCTTACAGAAAAGGATAAAACAGGAACCGGACAGATATCCGGATGAAGATAGACTTTTATTCCGTGTCCGGCGAAAACAGAAGCCGCTTCCTGCGCAAATTCTTTCGAATAATGGCGGCTGTCATATCCGATTACAACGCCCTGTCCCCCGGTATTCTCCTGCAGCAGGCATTTGGCAATCGCGTAACTGACTTTCCTAACAACATAAATATTGATTCGGTTTGTCCCCGCTCCCATCAGTCCCCGGATTCCCGCAGTACCAAACTCCAGCTCTTTATAAAAGCGGTCCCGGATTTCGTTTTCGTCGGACTCGATGCGCATTAATTCCATGCGCGTATTTTTATCAAAATAAAATCTTGTACTCCATTCCGCGTAAGCCCGTTCAATTTGCTGATCCATATAAAAAGCTCCTTTCTCTTATCAAGCCAAAATTTTCATGATCTGCCGGATTCCGCGGCTTTCATAGATAAAAATACCACGGTGACACCCAGCAGTACGACCGCCACAACCGCTGCCAAAATATAAATTTTCATCTCACTGTTGTTGCCGGTTAAAAAGCCCGGCGCCGGCGTAACTTCGGTGCTCACCTTCTCAAAATATATGATGTCCGAATCAAACACATTCGCCAGGGAAAGAGATAATCCCGATTCCATCAGCGCAGCGCCCGTGATATGGAGTAGGTAATTTTCATTGTCCTGACTCCGGACTCGATACGTCACATTTGGATCTAAACCGATTAATTTGACGATCTCCGTATCTCGTTCCGATTCAGGACGAAATACAAACAAAATTCCGCGGGCATTTTCCGAATCATAATACGCGCAGCCATCCCACCCGCCGCCGTCCGGTTCCGGCAGGACATGATACAGGGCCGCATTCTGAATATACGGCTGAATCACCGTTTGGTAAAGCTGCAGTTCGTCTTTAATTACGCTGGCATAACCGGCTGTGCTGCCGGCCACTTCCTTTACATTTCCCATCATGCAGCTGCGCATTGCATACAGTGGCGCATCCTGCGTAGTTCCCGCCGATAGGCTCTCATAAGAACAGGAAATTTGCGTACTTGGATAAAAATAAGAGAGCTGATAAAAATACTTCCGGAGTTCCAGCGCGCTTTGCTTCTGTCCTACGGCCTGCGTACAGTCAAATAAAGCAGCAGGTGCATGAAATGACAGCCACTGTTTTAGCAGCAGGCTGCCGTTTTCTTTGCTTCCGGAATATGTGCCGAAAAAAATTCCGGGCGCCTGAATCGTATCCTTTGCCGGAACCGTAAGCTCCGGCGGTTTCTGTGCGCCGATAGGATTATACGCTTTTTCATATCCCCAAAACAGGCCGTGCCGGTGATTTTCTTCGGATTCCGCCGTCCGTGCTTTCTCCCGATCAGCAAAAACCATATAGAATTTTCGGTCTTGATGAAATGCATTGGAAGCCGTGCTGCTGCCATCTAAGATTTGTTCTGAGAGAACAGACGGCACCGGATCTGAAAACACAGTTACGCCTGTAGAAGAAAGATTTGTGATTGCAATATAATGATATAAAACATGCATCGATTGATAAATCTGCCATGAAGAAACCATACGCAGCGTTCCATCCTCGCTCTCAAACAAGAGTACAAGCGTACGTTCATCCTCGTTTCCATACTGATTCACCGAATCAAAACGCCAGGTAATTTCATGAATTGCCGAATCCTCCGCGTTTTGATAATAAATGGGAGAAAAAAGAACTTGCTCTTCCGTAATCCACTCAAAGGCAGCATTTTTGTCTCTTAAAGAACGCAGTACGGCCCTGCCGTTTACCGAAGCAACCGTAGCCGATAGGTCTGCACTGTCAATCACCCATTCCTGTTCAGCCGGCACAGACGGCGTAGAAGATGGTCCTGCGGAGGGCGAAGCAGTTACAGTTACGGCAGTCTCCGCGGCAGGAGCAGAACTTTTGGTTTCAGAATACGCAGAAAGCATGCGCGGACCCGCCCAGGCATACAGCAATACGGCACAGGTCAATACGATACTAAAAATCAGTTTTCCCGCCCTTTTCATTCGGTCCCTCCGACTCTCACTCATACTCAGACCTGAATAGTATATAACAAATTCCTAAATAATTCAAATCAGATCATCAAAAAAAGGGACACGATATCCGTATCCCTTTCAAATCCAATTATAACAGCGCGCCTTGTGATGCTTATTCTTCTCCGCCTGCCAATACGGTTACCTCCACCGTAAAATGATGTCCGCCGGTAATAGAAACCGTTACCGTTGTGCTGCCAACGCTTCTGGCAGACAGCACCCCGGTTCCGTCGACACGGACAATACTGTCATCTGCCACCTCATAGGTGACCTCATATTTTTCCTTCGGCACCTTAGGCGGATAGTTCGGATGATCTGCGGTTCTATCATTATAGGCTTCTCCCCATGTCTCGTCTTCAAATACCACAAATCCGCGGATCTGGATTCTGTGCTTTGCCCCATAGGTCTTATTTCTGTAAAGCGTAATCTTCTCTTCCACAGGGGTAAAGGACACAATCTCCGGCGTATCCATGCCGATCTCAAAATCCGCCTCGCGTACATAAACCTTAAATACAACCTGGAGCCCTTCATAATGAATCGTAACATTCGTTTTTCCAACAGCCTTTGCTTTAATCGTCAGGCCGTCAAATTCAATGATACTGGTATCATAATCCGTAAACTTAACTTTGGAGGCATCCGTGATTTTATGACTCTGCAGGCGGGTATCATACCAATATGCAGGAAGTTCGTAAGTTCCATCGGAAATCTTGAATTCTACTTTCTGCGGAAGCGTTCCTACCGCTACAGGCCAAAGCGCATCTTCAGAAGGAATCTCCCAGAAATAGTCTGTACGAAGGGTACCTTTTCCGCCTTTGTCCGTATTCTGCAGTTCCCCCTCATAAGCGGTAATTTTAACATTCTGGAATCGCGTTGCCCATTTTCCCCAGTATCCGGAATCCGAACCGCCTGCCGCATATGCATACCCAACGAACGAAATATCGTCCGCCAATTGGATATGGCCATTCGGACGTTTGGAAATCCCCATGTTATGACAGAACTGAGAGATTCCGGTGCGGATGATCGCCGCCTGTGTAAAATGAATACCGTCGTTAGATTCCATCAAACAGATACCGCTGTTTTCCGTAAAACGATTATATGTTGAAAAAGCTACAAATTTACCGATATCTTCAATATAGACAACATCACAGGAATCCTGTCCGCCGCTCTTCTTATATGCAACCCCTTTATAATCCATTGTAGCCGGCCAGTTTTCGTCCGTTGAATCCGCAACAGAAACCATCTCAAAGTCGCCGTCCGGACACGTCCAAGTATAATAGCAATATAACTTACCGTCTAATTCTACAAAGCTGACCTCACCGGCGCCCCAGCTGCTGCCGGATTCGTTAAAATAGACGATCGGCTCCGGGTCGCCGCCCCAGCCTGAGCCGTTCCACTTTTCATACGGTCCGTCCGGATTCTTTGACCTGGCAACAAACAAATTATTATTGATGCCCCCGTTTGTACTGACAATCGTCGACGTATATCCGAGATAATAATAACCGCCGAAGTAAATCACACCCGGATCACATACGGAATAATGATCCATGGAGTCCGGCGTAGGCTGCAGAACAACAACCTCCTTCGACCAGGTTTTTCCTCCGTCATCGGAATGCTTATAGGTAAACCAGTCCCACTCACCCGAGGTACCGGGTGTAGCAAACCACGCATCAATGCTGCCGTCCGGATAATAAATGATGCTGGGACCGTAACGATAGCCCCACTCGTTTACAACAGGCGCAAATACATCATATCCGTCATCTGTTGTTTCCATGGTTACGTGCTGATTCTCGGAACCCTCCACGCGCGCAAGCGCATCCTGGAACACCTTGGGATCCTTTGCGGGATCATAGCTTTCCGAAGGCTCCTGCGTCGGGTCGGTAACCGGTTTCTTTTCTCCGCCGCTGCTTCCAGAGGCGCATGCCGATACGAAGAGAATCATAAACGACAAAAATGTAAACATTATAACCTTAAAAATAATTGGTCTGCGTTTCATGCTCTGCCAGTCCTCCTGCCAAATAAATTTTAAAAAAACATTTATGTTATATATTATATATACTTTTTTCATAATTACAAGAGATATCTTTCATATAAAAGCGTACCGCCGTACCTGCGGCGGCACGGCAGCTGGAATCGCGCTGTAAGTGCGCGCTTATTTTATAAACAGAATCATTCTGATTGACTTTATTTTTATAATACGTTTTTATAACGCGTTCAACAAAAATTAAAAATTTTCACAAAGGGGTTCACAAAACAGTCCGCGTGTGCTACAATAACACCGTTTGAATTGAACGGGGGCAATATTTCTGATTCAATACATATGAGAGGATTGGTCTGTATATGCAATTTCATATGAAAAAAAAGCATCAGATGAAACAAATCAAACGCATGATGTGGCACTGTGTCGCAAAAGGAACGCTTTCAAGAAAAACCATCAGAAAAATATACATAAGAAAACCTGTTTTCAATTATCAGCATATCTGCAGCATTCTATCCAATATTAAGCAAAATGTTTTTCCCTTTATTAAGCAAAACGTCTTTCCCTTTTCCCGCACCGCCTATAAGGTCGTGCTTTCCGCCGCTGTACTCAGCGCTTTTTTGTTTTATGTCTGCAACATCACGCAGGATTTAAATATGCTGTCCAAAGAAAACGAAGCACTGCTCCATTCTAATGATCAGCTCGCAAGTAACGTGGAATCGTTAAACAGTGCTATTGCGTACAATAAAAATATAACAAGAATACAGCAGGAAACCATTCTGAACCAGCAGGCTTCTCTTTCCGAAATTGAAAAAACCGTAGAAACAATTGAAGAACAATACAAAGAAAATCTTGAGAATCTTACCTCGCAGAAAGACGAAGCACTACAGCGCCTGATGGATATGATCCGGGATCTCGATATTTTCAGTACAATTGTTTCCCGTTCCGGCGATTTAACCGCCGCTTCTTCTCAAATTGCAGAAGCAAAGGATACGATCCGTGATTTGTTCGGCGATACGGAAGAAGCTGATTGGATTATTGAAAAGCTCGACAGCGAGAATGCAAAAATAATAAAATATCAGGATAGTTATCCGGATTTCTATCCGACAAACGGTTTCGTTTCCTCAAAATACGGTTACCGCCGCGATCCCTTTACCGGCGCAACCTCATTTCACAGCGGACTTGATATCGCAAATTCGGCAGGTACTTCTATTTATGCGTCTGCCACCGGTACAGTGATTCAATCCGGATGGAACGGAGAATACGGATACAGTATTCTGATTGATCATGGCAATGGCTTTCAGACGCGCTATGCGCATTGCTCGAAACTGTTGGTCTCTGTCGGGACCAGCGTATCAAAAGGCCAAAGGATTGCATTGATGGGAGATACAGGGCGTGCTACAGGTTCTCATCTGCATTTTGAGGTGATCTTGAACGGCAGTACGCAGAATCCAGTAAATTATATCGGCTGATTGTTAGATCTCTATATGAAATATAAAAGAACAGCAAATGCCGTAAGAATCAAAATTCTTGCGGTATTTTTTCGGTAAGGCAGCGATACGGCACGCTTGAATTTGCGAAGGGCTTTTTTATTTAAACGGATCCGCACGGCATTCGATCTTCGAATATCCATAGCGCTCTCTCCTTTTATAAATATTTTATTGATACTATTGTAGTACGGAAATGCCTGTTTTGTGCCAGTCTTATTAATATTCATTACAAATTCATATTTTTTTGGTATAATATAAAAGAAATCGGTATGATAGAAACGGAGGGCAATATGAGCGCAAAAAAGCGGCCGAATACGGCAGATCATAAACACACAAAAAAGCAGCGGCCGTTCCGGGTCTTTATGAAAGGATTTTGGGCTGCGCTCCGGGTGGCGTGCAAAACCGCTTTTGCGGTTATATTGCTGGCTGCCTGTATTGCCGGCGGATTATTAATCGGTGTTGTAGCAGGATGTATTATTACGACACCTCCGCTGGAGGATGAAGATTTATATATATCCGGTTTTACCTCATTCATCTATGATAATGCAGGAGAAGTGATCGGACAGCTGAAGGGCTCTGAAAACATTAATCGCATTTGGGTCGAAATTGAAGAAGTTCCGCGCAACCTGCAGCATGCATTTGTCGCCATAGAAGATGAACGGTTTTACACCCATCCCGGCGTAGATGTCAAACGGACGATCAGCGCTTTCTTAGGATACTTTCTGCCCGGGATGTCCAGTCACGGAGGCAGTACTATTACACAGCAAGTAATCAAAAATGTCACAGGTGACGACGCGCAAAGTGTGCCAAGAAAAATCAGGGAGCAGTGGCGTGCTTATCAGCTTGAGAAAAATTACAATAAAAATGAAATATTGGAATTCTATGTAAACGTAATCTATATGGGACAGGATCTTTACGGGGTCAAAACCGCCGCCCAGGCATATTTTGAGAAGGATCTGTCTGAGCTTTCTTTGGCGGAATGCGCGTTTCTTGCCGGTATTACAAATAACCCGGGCCGTTATAATCCGCTGACTACCACCGGCAGAAGCAACTGCTATAAACGGCAGATCATTATTTTAGATAAAATGCTGGAGCTGGGTTATATCTCTGAAGCCGAATATATCGAGGCGATTCAGACAGAATTAAAAATCAATGATGATTATAAAAAGGACGCCTCTTTAGCCTCAAAGCATTCCTATTTTGTAGAAGCGGTGATTTCCGATGTGCGGGAAGCTTTTATGGAAGCCGGATACACAAAAACCCAGGCAAACAACCTGATCTACAATACGGGAATCACGATTATAACGACGCAGGACAGCGCGATCCAGCAGATCGTCAACGAAGAATTTACCAATCTCAGCAATTTTCCTGCGAACCATCTGTATACGGATCCCAAAGACATGGCACAGGCTTCAATTGTGATTATGGATCATCATAATGGCCAGGTGCTAGCACTTTACGGCGGTTACGGGGAAAAAGATAAAAATCTGACTTTCAACCGTGCCATTTCTGCGCAGCGTCAGCCAGGGTCCTCTATCAAGCCGATTCTGGTCTATGCGCCTCTGATTGATCAAAAAATAATTACAGCGGGAACAGTAATCGACGATGCCCCCTCTTATCTTGACCCGCAAAAGCCCGATGAAATCTGGCCTACAAATGCGGATAACGCTTTTCACGGCTTGACTACGGTCCGCAGAGCCCTTGCCGATTCTTATAACGTTGTTGCAGTTAAGCTATATCAGGATCATCAGGAGCTGGGACTTTCCTATCTGAAAAAGCTTGGGATTGACAGGATGGAGGAAACGCAGCTCGCTCTGGCTCTTGGCGGAATGACAAACGGCGTGTCTACTATGCAGATGGCAGCTGCGTATGTACCGTTTGCAAACAGCGGCATATACTACGAACCGATCCTGTTTACAAAAGTATACGACAAGGATGGAAAACTTCTATTGGATAATACTTCCGACACCACGCTTGTATACGAGGACCACCGCACACCTTCGGTAATGACGTCGCTTTTAGAAGAGGTTGTAAAATCCGGTACAGGTACATCGACACAGGTGTATAACGGAAATCAAGAAAAAATCGCCACTGCAGGAAAAACAGGTACGACCTCCAGTACGTATGACTACTGGTATGTTGGCTATACGCCGTATTACACCGCCGCCGTATGGTACGGTTATGACAAGCAAACAAGTATTTCCTATGCGGAACGCGGCGCGGCGACAAGGCTTTGGGGCGTGATTATGAATCGCATTCACAAAGACCTTGCGGCAAAAAGTTTTGCATACGGATCAGACCTTATCAGCTGTGACGTCTGTACAAAATCCGGTAAATATCCTACCTCAGCCTGTTACAGTGCAAATTCCGTAAAAAAAGAGGTCTTTATGTCTGGGACACAGCCCACACCGCATGATTCCTGCACATATCATAAATAATTATTATAAATTAGCATTACAAATTGAGAAGAAGCTGTATCAAAGCTAAAAACTTTGATACAGCCCCTTCTTCAGTCATTCTATAAGCTTTTAGAACTTGTTTTTTATGTATGCGTATACATTTTCCGGAATTTGATCCCGGAACTCTTCAATCAGACCTTCTTCCGTCAGCCATCTGATATTGGAAGAACGCAGATTCAAATGGCTGGGAATTAAATGGACCGGTACGTCTAAGTCAATTACACTGCGGATCAATTCCAGCTCCTTTTCAACGTGAATGGTTGGATGAAAGCTCCGTGCCACACCGTCCGCTTTCAGCTTATCAATCGAATCGGCAAGCCAGCCTTCATTTTCAATATATACGGATACGTTATCCAAGCCTTCCTCCGCAGCCGCGGCTTCAATCAGCGCTTTCATGTCTGCGGAAGGGATCCAGCGCCTGTGCTCGTCGCATTTGAGCGTCATGATGACTGCAACAACATGATCGCTGCGTTCTGATAAATAACGCAGCGAGTTCATATGCCCTGTGGTAACAGGATCATAATTTCCAGGTAAAAGTACGGTTCCCAAAAACTTTTTATTCATTAGAAGCCTTCCCTCCTCAGTCCTCATCGTCGTCGCTCATGTTCTTCTTCGCTTCATCAATTATTTTCTGTGCAATATTTGCCGGAACCTCATCATAACGTACAAATTCTGAAGTAAAACTTCCGCGGGCCTGCGTCATGGAACGAAGATCCGTCGCATATTTAAACATCTCTGCATACGGAACTTCCGCAACAATTTCCTGCATATTCTTCGGCAGCGGATTCATCCCCAGCACACGGCCCCGCCGCTTGTTCAAATCTCCCATAACCGCACCGGTATAATCATCCGGGACAACAATGCTGACACTCATAACAGGTTCCAAAAGGACTGGAGATGCCATAGGAAGTCCCTTCTTATATGCCAAAGACGCAGCAACCTTAAAGGCCATTTCCGACGAGTCTACAGGATGATAGGAACCGTCAACAAGCGTTGCCTTCAATCCGACCATCGGATAACCTGCCAATACACCCTTCCTGATGCTGTCCTGCAGACCCTTTTCCACAGCCGGAAAATAGTTTTTCGGGACTGCGCCGCCGAATACTTTTTCGCCGAATTCTAATCCAGGTTTTTCTCCGGGCTCAAAAATGATTTTCACATGACCGTACTGTCCGTGTCCGCCTGATTGTTTTTTGTGTTTGCCTTCGACTTCCACTCTCTTGCGGATTGCCTCCCGATATGCAATCTTCGGATCCGTTAAATCAACGCTGACAGAATATTTGGCTTTTAACTTATTTACAATAATATCAAGATGCTGTTCTCCTACTCCGGAAATCATCATTTGAGAGGTTTCTGCATCCTGTGCGAAGCGGAACGTCGGATCTTCATCCTGCAGCCGGGAAAGCCCCTGGCTGATCTTTTCCTCATCGCCTTTTGCCTTAGGCGTAATGGCAAGTGATATCTGCGGTGCTGGAAATACAATCGGATCGATAAAAACAGGCTTTGTCTTTGTGCAAAGCGTATCATTGGTCGCTGTTACGGAAAGCTTCGAAACCGCACCGATATCACCGGCAATCAATTCCGAAACAGGAAGCTGTTTCTTTCCCCGCAGGTTGAATACTTGTGCAATTCTCTCATCAGCGCCCTTTGCGCTGTTAAACAACACGGAATCCCCTTTAATTGTGCCGGAATAGACCCGGAACAACGACAGGCGTCCGACAAACGGGTCGGCAATGGTCTTGAAAACAAACGCTGCCGGCGCACCTGCCGCATCAGGCGCAAGTACAACGTCGTTTCCTTCCGCGTCCTTTGCCTGAATACTGCCTCTGTCCGTAGGAGACGGCATATAATTAACAAGAAAATCAGAAAGCTCTCTGACTCCCATATTTTCATAAGCGGCGCCGATCAGCACAGGTGCGCAAATACATGCGTTGATCGCCTTTTTCAGCCCGCGGATAATCTCCTCCTCTGTAAACATCTCACCGCCGAAAAACTTTTCCATCAGCATATCGTCTGATTCTGCCACTGCCTCTGAAATATTCATATGAATTTCGTCCACTTCGTCTTTCAGTTCGTCCGGGATCTCGGTATCCACTAATTTTCCTGATTTATCAAATAATTTTGCCTTTCTGGTCACGGTATCCACATAGCCTGCAAGTTTTCTGTCTTTCCGAATCGGAAGCTGTAGTGCGACGCAAGAGTTCCCAAACAGGGATTTGATTTCCGTATACAGTTTTTCAAAATCCGCGGTCTCATCATTTAATTTGTTGAAATAAAACGCACGGGGAATATTTTTGCTGTTGACACAGTCCCAAGCCTTCTCCGTACCGACCGCCACGGTGCCGGCCACAACGATCACCGCAGAATCTGCTACCTGTACGCCTTCCAGCATTTCACCGACGAAATCAAAATATCCCGGGGTATCGATAATATTTACACGCGCACCGTTCCAATCATATGGAGCCAGTGCGGTATTAATCGATACATTACGCTTTGTCTCTTCCTGGTCGTAATCCAAAGCAGTATTGCCGTCCGTAATGCGTCCGAGACGATCAATTGCTTTCGCATTAAACAGCATCGCTTCCGCCAAAGAAGTCTTACCGGAGCCGCCGTGTCCCAAGAATACAACATTGCGAAAATCTGAACTCTTCATACAAACATTCCTCCTATTGAACAATATGTCTTTTTGCTTACGATACACTTGCCTAAACTGAAACAAGCGAAAACTGAATTTAGTATAACACCGTAAGTCCGATATTGTCAAACAGATTATCACACTGCTTGTTGCAGAACAATTTTATATATTGTATAATCCGAACATTCAGATATATCCGGGATGAAAAGGGAACGGAGGGTTTACTTATGAAAACAGGAATTGCCTGTGATTATCTTCGCATTTACGGCGATAGAGACGGATTAGAAAGAATGAAAAAGCACGGTTATGATTGTTTGGATTATTCAGGCTTTATCGATACAGACAGCACGCTGTTTTCGGTAAGTGAAGCTGCGTTTGAACAAAGGCTTCTGCAGATGCGGCAGGCTGCGCTGGACTGCGGAATTGAAATATCACAGGCCCACGGGCCATGGCGGTCTCCTCCGCATGACTATGCACCGGAGCAGCGAGCCGAACGTTTTGAGAAAATGGTAAAATCCATCCGCGGCGCGGCAATCCTCGGATGCCCCTATTTGGTGATTCATCCGATTATGCCCTTTGGTGCTGCCCAGGACCCGGAACCACAGCGGACTTATGAGATCAATTATGACTTTATGCAAAAGCTCAGCGAGGCGGGCCGTGATCATAATGTTGTCGTATGTCTTGAAAATATGCCTATGACAAACCTTTCTCTTTCCCGCCCTGCAGAAATTCTGTCGTTTGTGAAAGAGATCAACACGCCGTGGCTGCGCATCTGTCTGGATACCGGCCACGTCTCTGTGTTCGACGAATCGCCGGCAGATGCCGTAAGATTGATCGGAAAGGAATACCTGCGCGTGCTGCACGTTCACGACAATAACGGGCGCAGTGATTTGCATTGGATTCCATATACAGGCGTAATCGATTGGAAGGACTTCAGCAGGGCGCTGCAAGAGATTGATTTTAAAGGCGTACTCTCTCTGGAAACCGCTGTTACAAAAGAGATCCCGGCACATATCAGAGAACACTTCGAAATCGGACTTGCCGCGATTGCAAAAGAACTTGCAAATTGTAAAATAAGCAATTTAATTTAAAGGCATTGCGCGTATTGGTTCTTCTTTATATTCTGCTTGTACAAAACAAATCTGCTGCCGATTACCTGAACCAATTCGCTGTCTGTCGCACGGGCGGCCAGTTCCCCCGCTTCTCTGGCCGAATACGCCGAGGTATTCAGGACGCGCAGCTTGATCAGTTCTCTCGCAGTAAGTGCCTCTGCGATCTGCCGCAGCAGTGTTTCTTCTATGCCGCCCTTTCCTATTTGGAAAATCGTGTCCAATCGGTTCGCACTGCAGCGCAGATTTGCGCGTTGCCTGCTTGTCAGCATGGGTTCATTCCACCTTTTCGCTTAAAACAATGATCATACGGCATCCACATTCTGCGAATGCCGTATGATAGAATAACATATCTGCCGTAATCCGGCAAGCCGCTCCCTGCCTCTTGCCGCACGGACTGCATTGCCCGCAGGGAAAATAGAATCCGTTTATTCCGTTAGCGCTCTGTCGATCCCGATATTTTCTGCACATTCCGCAGTAATGCGAACCATTGAAACGCCGCTTTCATTTTCAAACCATTCCACTTTTGTATCGAGAATTTCGGCGGCATCCGGAATTTTGTCATTAAGAAGATCCATTGCTTTCAGCTCTGCCCGGTCGGCCGCTTCCGCCGGCGAAACGGTAATCACATACTGCGCCATCTCATATTCCATACGTTTTGATATTCCGATGGGAAGCGCCGTGCCGCCCGGCAGCGTAATATATTCTTCCACATAAATGCTGTTTGCGTTTTGATAGCTGCTGTCCTCTACCCAAGGCAGGATTTCTTTACCCGGCAGCGGAATCCGCAGACCGAACAGCAGGATTGTTTTTTGGGTGTTCTCATTCCCGGTCGGCCTGTAAACCGTAACCTCGGTCTCCACCGCAGCCTCTGCGGAATACCAGACGATCCCTCGAACTGTTCCGCGTGCATGTACATAACGTGTCAGCGCGTTTTCTTCCGGCAGATCCTCTTTCCGGACCGTTCCGGAGATAATAATCTGCCCCTTTTGTACGGGAACATCCTCCTGCAGAACGGGAACGCCTTGTTCTACAACAATTTTACGAATCACCGCATCCTTTGCAGCAACAATGTCACACGGCATATCCTCCGGAACCTCGGAAGTGGTGCCCGGCTCATAAAACGTGCCGCGTTTTAGTTCAATATACATTTTTGTTCCTTGTTTTTTTACCCCGACCCAGGCCAATTCCGGCTGACCTGCAAGCAGCTGCTCCGACAGTTTTTGTGTGCTTACGCTGTCTACCAGGATTCCCGGCTGGATTCCTAAATTTTTCAGGATCGTTTTGGTGCGGAGAATATCCTCCGCCTGACCGCCCGTCACTTCCACGGACCAAAGCATGGAACTCAAAAGCACAAAAAGTGCACACAAAATCACGGCGCCGACGGCAAACAGCTTTCTTTTTCTATAACGCCGCAGAAAAAAAAGAAAGCCGTTCTTTTCCAAAATATGTACGCTGCATCTGCTTTTCAGCGCAACCTGTTTGAGCTTTTTTTTGAAATCTTTGGCATATAAGCACAGTTCAAAATGATTGGGATCTCTCCGTGTCAGATCCCATACGGAAATTCCGCGCCGCAGACAGATATTCAAAAATTTTTCCGGCTGCCTGCCTCGGATCCGAATCCGTACATAGCCGCAAAAATAACGCCATATTTTATTCAATCTCATCATCTCCCGCAGTCGGATCCGCCGTTATACGCAATTTTTGTGATTTTTCCCTCTATCCGTATATATTCATTTGTAATTTCTTTGATATCAAGGTTTCTGCCTTCTACATAGAGATCTCCTATATTCGTTATAATTTTGATGACTTTTGAATCGTATTCTCTCAAACCTTTATGATTATTTACTTCTGTCAGAGAATCTCCTAACAATTTAACGGAAGGAACGCGGAGGACCACATCGGCGGGCATTCCGAGAATTTCATGTTTCATGACCAAAGCTCCTCCGGCGTTCCGAATTCATATCCCATGTCCCGTGCAGTTTCGATAATATCCTTTAGCGCTTCCGCATTATCCTTTGAAACCGCGTGCAGAAGCAGGATCGCGCCGTTATGCAGATTATCCGTCACCATTTGGAGCGCGTAATCTGCGCCCTTCTGTTTATCCGTCAGCCAGTCCTGATAAGCAAAGCTCCAAAGAATACATTTATGGTTCAGAGAATCTGCCACCGTCAGCACCGTATCATTATATTCCCCCTTCGGCGGACGCAGAAAACGCATATGCCTTCCGAATTTATCAAAAAACAGCCGATCAAGCTCCAGAATTTCACTTTCAACTTTGGAGGCGGAAATTTCCGGCAGCGAATAGTGGCGCATAGTGTGGTTTCCCACCTCATGTCCCTCTTCCACCATCCGCCTGATAAGCTCCGCATTTTGATCAAAATAATCTCCGGTAATAAAGAAAATGGCTTTTACACCCGTTTCTTGCAATGTATCCAGAATCTGCGCCGTATAACCGTTTTCATATCCTTCATCAAAAGTCAGATAAATTTTCATCTGATTTGGATCGGCAATATATCGGCCGCCATGCGCCTGAAGCACCGAAACCTCTTCGCGTCCCACTTCCGGCAGGGCATGATCCTTTGCGCGCTTCAGCCCCCAACGATAGATATGCTTTCCGTTTACGGCAATTGTACTGGCCTCTGTTGATATCTCATCAGCATATGCAGCGAGGGGAGTTCCCTGTCCCTGCCGCTGCAAAACCGGAAATACCAAAACCGCCATCAGCAAAATCACAGGCATAATTACATAAATCGCTCTGAATTTTAAAGGTTTATCCTTGGTCATAAAAACACTCCCATCGTGCATTTGCAGTTCGTCTGCTCATTCTACAATATGCGCGCAGGAGTGGGATAAGAACCGATTGCCCCGGATAAAAGTATCCCGGTTATTTATCGTCTAACGAGGTTAAATAATTCGTTTTGATCAGGCTGTCGTCGCCCTTTTGTATGACAAGCTCTTTTTCTGCAGACCAAGTAACAATGCAGCCCGCTCTTTTCAGATTCTCAATCGTGCTGTTGCTTCCGCCCATCAGAATCGTACTTTGCATAGAGGCGGAATTTCCGATTGCAACAATAGTCAGCGGTGTTGTGCAGCGCACTCCGTTCACCGCAATATAACGGTCATTTACCACGCGGATTTCCGACATTGCGAGAATACGCTGTCCGTTAATAGAAATTGCCTGGGCGGAAGATGCGCGCAGCTCGTTGATCAGAATCAGCAGCAGGTCCTGCGTTCGGACCAGATCGTCCGGATCGCTGAACTGAAGCTCAATGCTCAGACCTTCTCCCTGAACTGTGGTCAGACCCGCAAAGGTCCTGATATCGTGCAGTTCTTTTGCAAGCTGTTCGATTTGCTGCTCCGTATTTCCTTTGAGCAGTACGTCTAATCGCTGCTGCAGCTCTTCCTTTTCGATTTCCGCCTGTTCCAGCTCACTGTACAGACGATTGATGGTTCTCGTTAAATTCTCTGTTTCGGCAAGGGCGGCACGGTCCTCCTTCCCTGCCGCCTTCAGGCTCTTATATTGGAGTGCAATCAGAATACCAAGAAAAATACACACAACGGTAAGTGCAGTATTGCGAATCCATTTTCTCAGGATACGTTTTCTTTTTTGCAGCTGCTCTTTTTTTGTCAAGGTCTGTTTTTCAGCCATTTGGATAACCTCCTGTTTTTCCGTCAAGGGGTGACATCCGTCAGATACGAAAGCATGGTCTGATAATTGCCGCTGTACCTGCTGATCACAAGCTTCTCTTTCTTTACCGGATCGATTACCAGCGCCTGATTGCGCATAGTTCTGTAAATCGGACTCTCTGTAAATGCATGCAGCAGCACTTCCGGGTCGCCGATGGCTTTGATGTGATACGGCGCAAATATTTTCTTATTATTGATCCGAATGCTAGGCCCTAAGCAAGTCATTTCAGTAGTCGGCAGAATCCGTTCTCCGTTAATTTCTATTGCCTGGGCGCCGGCGGCTCTCAGGACGTTCACGGTTGCCACCAAATAGATATCGTGTACGATGGTATTGATTAAAATAGAGTCATCCAGGCCGATATCGATTCCCGGGCCACTGACGGCAGTCAGCGCCGCTAAAATTTTATTTGCTTCAATTTGCTCGCTTGTTTGAATATACAGCTGATACCAGTCCTCGCTTTTCATACGCAGATCCTCCAGCTTTGTATCGTATTGCGTCTTCATCGTACTCAGCTCGGTCTGCAGCTTCAGCAGTTTTTCTTCCAGCACCTTCTGTGTCTCCCGATATTCCTGAATTCTTTTCTCTTCTTCTGTTTCAGCAGCGATTCTGGCCGTAATGGTCGCACGCATCTGCATTGCAATCAGAACGCCCAGCAAGATCATGATGCACAGGTATATCCGTTTATCTTTATTCGGCACTTTTTTCTTTTGTTCCATAATAATCTCCAATCCCGCACCTGCACTGACCGTAAATATGGATTCAGTATAATCAAATATCCGGGCTGTGTCAATTCTTCACACGATGGATCAGACGTACCCGGTGGATTTGTTTTGTTT
>ULMH01012059.1_pt1 | contig 16832 bp, 12 predicted proteins | sample 1951611 | NCBI WGS metagenome assembly ULMH01 (sample SAMEA4835546, study PRJEB28245) | human gut metagenome | biome: gut microbiome; material: fecal sample | place: Denmark | collected 2008 | reverse complement strand
AAAAAGCCGATATACTTGATATACAGATATCCGATTTTACTCTCGCTGCCGGAACCAATTTCCTCCGCAATCAGATCAACCCGCAGCATATTCAGCGTCTTTTCCTCCTGGAATCCCAAATCGATAATTGTCTCAATATAGCCTTCATTATCCGTCAAACCCGCAAACGTATCGGCGCCGATGACTTCGGGTCCCAGCTCCGTATGCGCCGTATCTCCCTCATGCTGGACTCTGACCACGCTTTTTGTAAAATGATATGCAGCGACACTGGGGTCCGCATACATTCTAACCTTCAGGAAGCGATTCTCATTGGCAGATACTTTTATGCCAAGCTCGTCTGCCATGATTCTGGTGGCAACATTTCCGCCGCCGAGATAGCTGATGGAATAGACATTGATCTTTGCGGCTTCCTCAATATTGTCATATATCAGATCCGCGGCGCTGGGATGCGCGCCCTTCCAATCCGTAACCTCTCCGTCAAGATCAAAATTCCAAACCGTCTCATCGTCCGCTCCGTAAGAGATCAGCCTTCCGCAAGCCGCCAAGCAGAATATCAAAACCAAAATAACCGCTGTTTTTCCGTATTTCATCTTCATTTCCACCTTTCTGTCATTTTAGTTACAGATTCATTCCTTTGTATTATAACAATCCGGTCATACAAAATTCATCATTATATTATGCTCTCTCATCACTAAAAACAATGCTGCTCAATCTGCCGCGGGGCGCATGAATGCCCCCAGATTGACGCAAACTGTATTCTGTGCTAAATTTTATACAGAAATCTCTATTATCTGATATTTTTCATATCAGAATATCAAAGGATGATGATAAATGACCGATCCGGTTTGCGCCTCCTGGTACGAACGTACAATTGATGCCGATACCTTCCAATGTCCGACGCATATGCATGTAAATTCTCATGAAATTATGTACGTCACGGAAGGACTGATTGATATCCGGATCATGAATAAGCAGTATACGGCAGGAAAAAATACGCTGATTTTCATTAGCAATATCGAGTCCCATAAGGTGGTGCCGCTGCGCTTTCCCTATGCGCGGTACGGCTTCCATATCGAAGATACGTATTTAAAGACACATATCGACGACTATAAATTGTCCTCTATCTTTACGCTGCGGCCGGCAAGCTTTGTCCATTGTATTGATGTCTCGGAATTCGCCGAAACAGTCACCTTTTATTTGGACAGCATCAATAAAGAATATTACGGAAACGACTTCTATTGCTCCGCAATGATCAAAAATTATCTGAATCAGCTATTTGTCACACTGTTCCGCAAGCGGCCGCAATGCTTCCCGATCCAGGAAAAACCAGTCAATGAGATGGTCTACAAAATTCGGGACTATATTGAGCAGCATTATCAGCAGGACCTCACTATGCGGGAGCTGTCCGCGCGCTTTTTTATCAGCGAGGCCTATCTCATTCACAGCTTCCGCGACGCCATCGGCTATACGCCGAAAAAATATCATCTGCTCAAGCGCATTTCAGAAGCCCGCAATCTGCTCTACAATACGAATTTATCCGTAAAAGAAATCGGCCAGCAAACCGGTTTTCATGATACAAACAACTTTATCCGCATGTTCAAGCAGGTGACGGAAATGACCCCGGGACAATACAGAATGAATAAAACAGACTCTGCCGCATTTTACGGGTAGCGTCTGTTTTATCTCTTTGCCTTTACAAATTTTCAGCGGCTGGCCTCCGCAGCTTAGGCCCGGCTGCGCTTTCTGTGTATATACAGGCAGGTGCCGCCCATTGCCAGCGCAATACAAATAGCTGCCAAAGTAAGTGTGCTGTCGCCGGTTTCCTGATTGGGCTCTGTCGGCACAGGCGTCGTATCCGCGGGCTGCGTAGTGGGCGGTACAGGCGTCTCTTTACCGTAAGCCTCCGCTTCTTCCAACGTGTCGAATAATCCGATATATTTGATATACATCCAGCCTGCTGCTCCGGTGTTACCGTCCCCCGATTCCTCGGCGATAATATCAAGCCGCAGCATATTCAATTCCTTTTCTTCCGTAAATCCCATATCGATGATGACCTCTACATAATCGTCCTGTCCGTTCAGGGTCTCAAACCAGGTACCGATTTGTGCTGAGGCGGCAGCGTCTCCGGCGCACTGCAGCTTCAGCTGGGTTTTTGTAAAATGATAAGCATTTACATCGCTGTCCACCTTTAGCTTGATTTTTACATACCGGTTCTGTGTCTCTGATACGGGAACCTTCAGTTGATTGTTCCAGAATCTGGTGGAAAAATTCGATCCGCCCAAATAACTGATAGAATAAACGTTGATTTTTGCCGCGCCTTCCGTCTCGTCAAACCTGAGCGCGGCTACACTAGGATGACAGCCCTCCCAAACCTGCGCGCCGCTGCCATCTGTTTCGATCCCTTCACTGAAATCCCAGACCAGCGCCTCATCCGCCGCAGAAACCGCGCCGATTCCGCATACACATGCCAGAACAAGCACAAAACAGAACACAAACCATTTTTTCAAACCCTTTAACATGTTTCCTTCCCCTTTCAATAATCAATAATATATATTTTTTCGGATATGCAGTTATTAAGAAATGCAGATTTCCGATACGCTCACATTTTGTCCGCCGATAAATGTGATGCGAATATAGCTGTATGTGCCGGAGATCGTTTCCGTCAGCTTTTTCTCTCCTCCGCATAGCTTTCCGCTCCTGCGGTCTGCCAGCACGGACCAAGCCTCCAGACGCGGATCGTTTGTCCCCTCAACCACATATCGATATTCCCTTTCTTTTTCTAATACACAGGAAATCTCAGCAACAGCATAGGACCTGCCCAGCGCCACTCGAATATACGGATCCGTGTCCTCATTCGCCGGTCTCCAGAAGCCGGATTCCGTGCTGCCGTCGGTAAGGCAGACGGACCAGTAATCAATAACGGAATCAGCAAAATAGGTGGACGAGCAGGCCGCCGGTTTGCCTGCTGCCAGATTCGTGCCGGCCGGCGAGCGGTTTTCCGGATCGGGATTGGTAAGCGTAACTGCAGTCCTGCCGGTATTTTCGATTCTAACAGCCGCAGTACCGTTCTGATCCGCCGCGACAGTCTGTTTCGTTCCGTTGATTGTGATTTCATAGTCCTTGCCGGCAGTCTGATTGAGAAAACAGACATAGATATCTGCCGGCAGGGTTGCGGTTTCTACCGTAAAAGAATACAGAGAATCATACGTTACCGTAAGATCCGTGCCTCTCCACCTGTATTTTACGGAAGAGCCAGCCATGTTCTCGCTGATAAACGGCGCAATACGCAAGCTGTCACAGGCCGGCTGAAAGCCGTACCCATACGTATACAGCCCCCATACCGGCGCCGCGTGTGTCGGGAATGAGCTGGTACCGTAATTCTGAGCCGGCGTTACACCGTCACGCTGATATGCCTGATAACCGGAAAATCCCGTGATCTCGAACAGATCGGTAAAATGGTTGATGTAGCGTTCCAGCAGCGTACGGTCTCCGTAAATCGGAAATCCGGCGTAATAATCGCCGTCAGAACAGCCGTACCACCCGCCGTCCATCCCCAAATTGGAATGCGTATAGGTACAGGGTTTGTTCCAGCTGTACAGGTCATAGACATTCATGGGATGGAACTTTAAATCAAATACCGCACACTGCCGCTCATATTCCAGAAATGCGGCCGCCGCCTTCTCCTTCGGCACAATATCCGTCTTCAGCAGCGCGCTCAAAACCGGAAGATATGTTGTATTGACAGATCCGGTAAAATACAGGAACGTCTGATGTTCCTCATCCCAAAATACTTCATTGAAGCCCTTCCGAATTTTTCCGGCAAGCTGATCGTATCCGTCTGCTTTTGTGCTGTCTCCGTATACAAGGCGTTCCATATCTGCCATTGCCCGCAGCGCGTCGTAATACAGAACCGTTGTGTAGCCGTTATAGCCGCCTCTTGTGTGTTCCCAATAATCGCTGTAAGACGGCTCTGCTTTTGTTCCGCTTCGTTCCATGTTCGTGCAGACGTATTTTGACGGATCCAAATACGTTTCATATTGATACGCCAATGCCTTTTCCATAGAAACTCGCATTTCATCGGCAAACGCCCGATCTCCTGTCAGATTGTACAGCCCGCAGACAGAAAGAATATATGCAGTTCCCATGTCTGCGTAATTATGGCCCCAGCTGTTGCCGGATACATACGGATACGCGCTGAGCAGATGTCCGTCCGCTGCTTGGAGCTTATCCCGGATCACGCGCATTGCATTCATCTGTGTCTCTAAAGCGGCATCATCCCTTAGAACCCCATAGATGTTTGTAATCCAGTGCTGTTCCAGCGGCGGCAGCTCAAACCAGATACCCGGCGCCTCTGCAACTGCACCGAGATCATAATCCATGATCATGGTGCGGGAAAAATCATGCAGGATCTGCGACAGCAGCACCTCATCCACGCCGTTGAGATCTCCGAGATCATAATAATCGCCGTATTGCTGCGGACAGATTTGGAAGGAGACCGTATTCACCGTGCCTTTTACTGCCTTAACCGCAGAAAACGCGCGATAACCCTGAAGTCTTACCCGCCCCGTCTGTTTCCAGCTGTATTCGTCCGATCCATGTCCTATGCTGGGCCAGCCCTCCTTTGTACCCGTAAGATAGCGCAGTGTATTTTTTGAATCCGATGCTAAAAATACATTCATTTCTAAATGCTTCCGTTCACCTGACTCATACCGCTGCACCTCTGTCCCAAACAGACGCATGTGGTCTGTCCCGTCCTGCTGCTCCGCTTCCGCGGCAGACGCAAAGCTTCCTGCAAAGGACACGGCAATTCCGTCCTGTTCTCCGGATAAAAGCGTAAAGCAGATGTCCTCCATAGCGCGCTTAATGTTCGTTTCCGGAGCATATTGCGCACCTGCGCAAAGATAATTTTTCACATCCGCTGCTTTTCCTCCGATCCAAAAGCTTGCGCCGGAACGAGCCCAGCGGATGCTTTCAATGGCATCCTGTTCAAGATTTACGGACGGATACGCCTGACCGATTACCTTACAATCATTTTTAAAGGTTCTGGTACAGGTCAGCGTGATGCCCTCCGGTTTAAAGTGAATCAGAACGTGTTCATTCGTATAGGGCGATTCAAACGTAAAAGCTGCCGAAATGTCGTCCTCATTCAATTCGAGCACGGGATCCTGATCAAGCTGCAGGCTGGTAAAATCATAACCGGAAAGGGATCCCACCTTTTCCGAAAAGGTCTCTCCTGTATCCAGAACATCGATTCCAACACAAATTCCCCGGTCTTCCGCCAGAATATTTTTTTGATTGACAATATATTCGGCAATCTGAAATTTGAGATTATAATCAATTACGACTGTGTACGCATCCCCGCGGTAAGAAACGGTTTTCTTTTCCGCATCATGGATCAGCTGCGCTTTCGGAAGCTCCGTCTTTTCAGGCCGGGCGCTTTTCCATAGAAATAGAAAGACAGCGGCAATTAATATGCAGGCGGCCGCAATGATCACGCAGACAGGTATCACTTTTCTTTTGTTTATTTCAGACATCCGCCATTCACACTCCTGTTCAGCTTGCTGTTTATCATAAGTATAAAATGCCGGGCGCGGAGAAACATCATTAAAACTTGTTCAGGAATATGCACAAACTGTGCGGTCCCCGCGCGGGAGGCAGCGGACACATAGCTGAAACGTTATTTTGGTTTTCCGTTGGAGAAAAATGCGTATCAGGAGCAAATCATTATTCAAAAGCAGTATGATGAAGTTCGGGAAATCAATAAACAGCTGAATTGGATGACGATGCCTGCAGGATTTATCTGCAATTATTCGAAAATTTGCAGATGAAAATGGCCGGAACCAAACCGTTTTTTATCGGAGGAACCGGCCGGACAGTAGGGACTTTTCATTCGGTACTTATAAAATGCCCCTTTTTATCGAATATCTCTTTTTCGCAATCAGCATGGCACTGACCAGAAGTACGGAGACTGCTGCTGCAGAAATTCCATAATCTGCGGTTTCAGGCGGATTTTCCGTTTTCGGAGGATTTGTATCGGATGGATTCGTATTCGGATTGGTATCCGGTTTTATGGGGTCGGATACAAATTCGCCGGTCTCCATGTTAATGGATTCCGCGGCGCCGTACTTGATATTATCAATACAGATCCCCGCCGCATATGCATAAAGCTGCAGTTCTCCGGCTGCCCGCGGGTTTTCTGCATCTGTTACGGAAAGCACCAGCTGTCCGTCTTGATACCAGGAGATTGTATTCTCTTTGATGCGAACGCCGATTGTATACCATTGTCCCTGCTCAATCTTGACCTTCTCCGGCTCCTGATAAACGCCCAGCCGCGTCCCGTTGTCACCGCCGCAGTATTCTTTGATATCGAAATATTCATAGGTCGAATTATAAAAGATATCATATTGGTCATTTCCCCCCTCCGATCTTCTCGCGGATATACCGAATTTTCCTTCGACATGGTTTGTTTGCTTCAGCAGAACATCAAATGCAATATCAAAATCCGCAATGTCCGTGCCGATAATCAATCTTGTCACCACCAATCCCAGATCCTCCTCGGTTTTTGCAAATTTGTTGCCGTTTTCTTCGGCAATTCTCCAAATCCCGGCAGTTCCCAAGGAAGCAAAGGTTCCGTCTTCAAAATCAATGGACAGCGGACTCTGCGCCGCGTATGCCGGACACGGAACGGCAAAACAAAGCACGGCCATAAACACAAAAAGAATCGATAATAACTTCCAGGCTTTTTTCATAATCATTTTCATCCTTTCTCAATTTTAAAATCCGACAGCTTCCGGTTTTTTCAAAACTCCTTTTTGGGGCAAAAACAAATTTTACATTAAAATCCTATTATTTAGGAACTTTTCCTTCTATCAATTATTTATTTTTTATATTTTTTCCCCGTAACGGCAATATAGAGGACCCCGCCGGCAGCAAGCGCGGCCAAAATTCCGCCGGCAATATAGAGCGGCAGGGGCGTTTTTGTACCTGCGCCTTTGTGCACATCCATTCCGTCTATCTTTATGTTCTTGCGCGGATCCTCGTCGATCCCGCCTCCGATTCTTGCAAATTTGACATTATCACAGGCAATCGAATTATTAAAGGTACAGATAAATGCCTCTCCCTCCGGGAGCGGGTCCGCATCAAGAACAGATGCCGTCAGTACATCATCTATGTAGAGCTCGAGTTTACCGCCTTCGATTATAACCTTCACCTGATACCAGCAGCCGCTTTCCATCGTATAAGGCTCGGAAAACAAAACTTTCGGGTTCCCGCCTTCAAACCGCCGGATATTCAGTACCCGGCTGATCGGATTATAATGAATGTCATATTGATCGTTTCCCCCGTTATTCCGTCTTAAAGAAAAGCCGAAATTGGCATCCCTTGTGGAATTTACGCTGTTAAGCATAACAGAAAAGCTAATTTCACAGTCGCTGTAGGTATAATCCGGCTGCAGCTTAAATATGCCGCCTAAATACGAAGGCAAAGAAATATAAGTATTCTCATTCTCCGTAACCTTATTCCAACGGGCGTATTCAAAACAGTCAAAATGATTTTCATCAAAATCAACAAGAAAATACTGCGGATATTTCATTTCCTGGGAGGAAACCGTACAATTGTCAATATATACGGCGCCTTCTGATAAAAGCTCAATTCCGATATAGCAGTTTGTTCTTTCCTGACATGTAAAAGAAAGACGGACGGTTTTAAATTGCTTCGACGCGCTGATTTTTGTTTCCGCAAGCAGCGCCCCTGTTAGAGAATCAACTGCGAAAAGCCTTGCGGAACCCTTTTTTTCAAGATAAACATCAGCGGTAAAGGTATGCGCGCCTTCAATCATATATAAGCCCTGATAGAGTCTTCCCGGAGTCTTCAGATAACCCGCATACCCTGTTTGACCCTTTTCCACGGAGCCTTTTTCAACCGTACCCACTGTGGTCCCCGCAACCGGCGCTTGGCTTGCGTTTCCTTTATCATACTGCCAGTTTGACAGTCCGGCGGTCCAACCCGTCTCTCCATTGGGACGCTCAAAATCTCCGTATAAAAAATCCTTTGCACTGCAGATTCCGCAATCAGTTATGATGTCGGTGCACAGCACGGGGCTGACGTCAGCTGCTTTCATATAAATATTGTCATATATCCGCACGTTCTTAACCGGTGAATAATCGTCTGTCTCGCTTCCGTCAAAGGGTCTTCCGTAATACGGGTTATCACCCCAGGAGCCAACGCTGCAGGCGCTGCCGTTTAAAACATTATCATAAACCGTAATATTTTTGATTTCCTGCATAGATAAATCAGGATTATCGGTTCCCCAGGTGATAAACGTAATACCATGACCGCCATACAGATTGCAGTGCCGGACCACCAGATGATCAATGCAGTTGTCTCCCTCCGGGTCTGCAAACCACCAGGCCAGGCCGCGCGGGTCATTATAAGTTGAACAAATCGTTACCGCATCATCGTTTGAATATAGGAAACAGCGGTCGATTACCATATTTTTGGTGCCCACAGTGGCGGAAATGCCATCCCCGCTTACACATCCGACTTCATCCATAAATACATTCGCGATATATACGTTTGTACAAGTCCGCATATTAATATGGTAATTATTTGTCCTTTTCAGCTGTACGTCTCTAATCTCCACATTGCTGCATCTGTAAAATCCAATGGGGACCAAGTGGATGGTCTGATCACAATTCACACGCAGAGAATCGCCGGAAAGCCCATCGACATTTTCACCGCCCTGATCCGATGAGCGAAGGATGCCCTTTCCGGTGATTTTCACATTGGATACGCGATCTCCCTGGATCAGCGGCATGTTATGGCAGGATGCTGCATGGGCCCAATTTACGCCGGGTATGTTTACATCATGTCCCAGCGCCACCGAATAAGCATAATCAGAAACGCGGGAGGACTGCCAGAGCACCGCACCCTCTTCAATATGAAGCTCAACGTTGCTTTTCATTTTTATATTTGTAACAATATATCTCCTGCCGTATGGGTTTGACGGATCTCCGGGTATGATCACTCTTCCGCCGCCCTGCTGTGAGACATAGTCGATGGCCTTTTGAATTGCCTCATTGTCATTCGTATATGCGTCTCCTTTTGCTCCGAACCGCGCTTCCGTTACAGATACCTCCATATTCTTTAGTGTAAACGCATACGGATTATCTGTGAAGTCCTGATAATTTTCCACCCGAAACCACGGCCCCAGCGGTGTATTTTCGACGGCGGCAAGAAACAGCGTGCTCAGGCGTGTGACGTTTTCGTTCATATAGGGTATCTCAATAGTAAAATGTCCGTCCGCCGCCGCTGCTTCCGCTAATTTTGTCAGTCCGGCAAGAGACTGCGTATAGTTTGTTACCGGGGACTCATATACAGCAATGGTTTTTCCGTTATTTCGTTCCGGAACGCTGCCCCGGATGGTAATCACGCTTCCGTCTGCTGTACAGGAGTCAACGCTTCCTTCAGACTCTGTGCTTTGTATTTTAAATTCTCTTTCAAAGGAAATGGATTTGATCCGTATTTCTCCGTCTTCCGCATCCATCGGCTCCAGCCTGAAGCCCTTTAGGTAGTTCGTACAATACCTTAAATCGGACAGGTTAAAATAATATGTCGTATAGTCACTGTTGGGCTGAATTTCAAACACTTTCGATTTCTGATTATTATACGTCCTATCATTGCTCGTAATAAAGCTGAGCCGGACCCGGGACGCGCCGGTATCATTCTTTAAATGGATCCGAATCGTGTTCCTAACAGACAGCAGCGCACTGTAACGCGTACCTTTGGGCGCATTGATTTCACAGGTGGTCAGGTTTGATCCCGCTCCTGTAATTCGGTAAATCAGCTCGCCTGCCTGCCACGAGACATTTCCGGCTGCGGCAGTAAAGCCTTCCGCTGATTCTGCTGAAGTAAACTCAAAATCAAGATGATTTGCAGATGCCATTGTTCTCTTCCCCACATTCATAAATATAGATATACATATTAATAAAAAAGCCAAAGTACAAAGTATCATTCCGATTTTTTTATTGTTTCTCATTGGGATTCCGGCCCTTTCTTCTGCATATGATTACGACCACGGCTCCGATGATCACAATTGCGGCAGCAATCACGATGATCATCACAATTGTACCCACATCTCCGCCTTCATCAGAAACGGCGCCGCCGGCTGTCGGCTGTATTGTCTTATTCGCGCTCGGTGCATCTGTTTTTGCGGACGCAGCCGGTTCTTGGGAAGTCACTGCGGTAGGAGACGGTTTTTTTGTAACCGCAGGTGTTGCGGTGGCAGGATCTCTTGTTACATATTCGCCGTTGGCCATATTTAAATAATCCACTTTTGCAATCTTTACATTGTCCAGTGAGACTGCCGCGTTATAAGTTGCAATTAAAAAGGTTCCGCTGTCAAGCGCATCACTTTCTGCGGAAACGGTAAGTGTTCCATTGATATACCATTCAATCTGACTTCCCTTTAAACGAATCCCCATGTTATACCATTTCCCTGTTTCCATTTCAAATTCAGCCGTTGCAAGATCAGATGGCGTTCCGCCTTCATATAATCGGATCCGAAGCAGCTTTGCCAGCGGCTGATACGCTACGTCAAACTGATCGTTTCCTTCGTTTCCGCGCCTCAAGGACACTCCGAAATTTGCATCAACCTCTGAATTCACGGAATCAAGCCGTACATCGAACATAACATCCATATCCGTATAATCGTAATCCAGCTCGAGCTTGTCGATTCCTGTAAATGACAGCGGCAAACAAATATAAGTATTGCCGTCTTCTTCCAGCGAATCCCAGTTGTAATAATCAAAATAATTCATTTTACCGTCTTCATAATCATCCTCAAAGTATTGTGCCTCTTCAAACGCACCTACACTTTGTGCCGCTGTGACAACAAGTAAGACAGCAAAAACGATACCCAAATAAAATCCTGTTCTTTTTTTTGTACGTATTCTCATACAAGCCCCTCCTTCAACGGTTTCCGCGTCACCTCGTATGCATTTAAAACGCAATCCTTTTACTGCATATGGAACGCGGGATTTTCTTATATAATAAACAACAGGATTTTTTTTAATAATATCATTTATATACAAATTTTATTGTATTGTTTTGTGTATGTTGTACAATGATAAATAAAAGCAGCGCATTTTAAGAAATGCCGGAAAATTGCAGATATCATTGCTGCAATTTTCCGGCAGGTTATGCTGAAAAATTTGCCGGCTTTCCGTACAGGATCACTTTTTTTCGTAAATATAGATGTTCGATGGAATTGTAATGCTTTTGTTCTTTGTCTCCTCTTCGTTTATCATACGGAGCGCGTAGCTGACGCTCTGATCGCCCTGTTCTCTGATGGATTGCACTAATTCCCCGTAAATAAAGCCTTCCCGTATGTATTGAGAATTGGTTCTTGGTTTCTCGCATCCAATACAGGGTACGTTAAAATTAAGTTTTTTCAATGTAAGGCATACCTGTGGCACAAGACCTGTTGCTACAAAAATGCAGTCAAATTTCAATATATTTTCTTTATATACATACTCTTTTTTAATACGCTGTGCCATTTTTGCAGCCATGACGGGGCTTGATTCCTGTCTGATTTCACCGACGACAGCGGAATCAGCAGGGAGATAATCACAAAAGCCTTGCTTCCGTTTTTGTACCATATAATTATTTTTATCTCCGTGCACAATTAGAATCCGCGGGTATTTCCGTAAAAAATCTCCGCATGCAATCGCAAATAATTGTCCGTCCGAGTAAGCGTCCGCACCAATAAAACCAGTACTGCTTCCGGTTTCAACATTCAGATATTCATTTAAAAATACGACTGGTTTACTGAGATTGCTAATTGCTCTTTTTGATGATTCGCTGCAGGGGGGAACAATGATATAAGCATCTGGATGCATCTCTTTTGCTTGTTCTAAAGAAAACAGGAAATCGTTATCAGTATCAATATTCGTATAAACAAACATTTTCAGACAGATATCTTTATTATTTATAGCTTCTTGTATTCCCTTCCTTGCCTCTGACCAAAAATAGATCGGATTAGAGGGTATAATTGCTGCAATTCTGCATTTTAATAAGGATATCTCAGATTTTTTGGTCTGGCAAAAATAGTTCAGCATCTGTGCTGTATCGAGGATCCTGGCCTTCAGATCAGGATCAATGCTTCTGCTGCTGTGCAGCGCATTATAAACGGTTGAGACCGAGGTATGATTCATTTCCGCAATCTCTTTTAACGTCGCTTTCTGCTTCATAAGACGATATCACCGCTTTCTATAGAAATCATTTCTTTTATGCTGTTTTAATTATAGAACATTTTTCGGTTGAATATAATGTAATTTATGCACAAAATATCCGCTGTTTTTTGTACGTTATGCATAAAATAAACATCTATTAATAGAGCGAAAGCAAGAATCAAAAAGGCAAAAGGTGCAATTAATCAACGACTGATAAACGGGATTTTGTTTATCTAAATTTCTCTAAGCGAAACAGCTGTTCTTCACTTAGCTTATCTTCTCCGTTTTTATAGTCATGCTCCATCCTTCTATAAAATTGGCAGCCAGTCTTCTTCTCGCCTGCACCCGGCGATGTAAATCTTGGGAGTTGCTTCTGAGTCCGTCGGTAACTGCGCCTCGATAGACTTTCTCCACAGAGCATTGATATGCCCGTCATACGAAAAAATGAGGGGCCCTCAATGGCCGAGGGCCTCTCGTTCTTTTAAAGAGTGGTTAGGATTGCGCATCAGCTAAAAAGCCGTAAAGATTACCATAGCTCCATTGGTAGTCGCTGCCGTTGTTGCGGTCAAAGGTAAGCCAATAATAGTTTGTGCGGCTTCCGGACCGGATCGGAATGACCGTTCCCCAGCCCCGGAAGCCGCCGTCGTCGTAATCGCAGGACAACAGGGAAAAGGAGGTCATATCCGGCAGCCGGTACAGATGATAGACAGCTCGCCGGTTAAAATCGCTGCCACAAGCGAAATACAAGTCCTGTCCCACAGGAATCAGTGAGCCGCCGGTTTCCGATCCGCTTTCGGCGTGGGCTATGCAGCGGTATCCTTCAAAAGGTTGTTCCGATTCAAAAAGAAAATAGCGGTAGTTTTGATCCACTAACCGGCAGATGGCCATGAGCCACTTACCGGTTTTTTCATTGTAGAGAAAATCCGGGTCTTCGTCGCCCTGTTTCCCCAAAAAATCCGTATCCTTTTTGTCAGCTCCCATTGGCTCCATCAGGGTAATATCCACCACATGAAGCCCAAAGCGCACATCGCCATCAAAACTGGCATGCCCCAGTCTATGCTGGTGCTTGAAGGAGCAAACCCAAAGATACCACTTTTTTTCCTCCCGGTGATATAGGAGGGAGGAGGCTACATCATTGGCCCAATATCCGTCTCCGGCGTCGAAAAATACGGCACCGGTCAGTTCAAATTCGCTGGTCCCGGGCACCCAAGAAAAAATCCCCTGATAGAAACCTTTTTCCATGCGCACGGACATGGTTAAATAGATTTTGCCGTTTTCCAGCATACAGCCGCCGTTTTCATAACGGATGGGGCGAATATCCGCCTGGGAAATACCGCAGTCCATACAAGAATAAACCTGAGAAAGGATCACGGTTCCAGCAGCGACATATAGCCCTACTACACAGCGGGAGAATACATGATAGCAGGCGGCATTTTTCAGCAGGGGGGCGGTCAGGGTGCCGATATAGACCGGACGAACACCGGAATTCACATAGATGTCCAGTTCTTCTTCCCGGCAGGTAACCATAAAAACGGTTCCTGGCGTAAAAGCGGCAGAGTGGGTCAGCTGTTGATCTCCAAGGGTGCAAACGATGTTGCCGTTTTTTTGGCAGAAAAAAATATCGGTGCAGCCGGTGGAAGTTTGAAAGGAAAAACCACAGTTTCCCTCCAGCGCTTCGGCCCGAATTACATAAGTAGCATAGGGAAAATAGCCTCCCATGAGCCGGATTATGCGGGCATCTGTTTGTGTTGTCTGAAAAATATACCGTCCGTCTGCCACTGTTTCGTCCGGTTTGCCTTCTCGGTCCAGAACCGGATACAGATTTCCCCGAGTTTTTTCAGGCTCCTGGGTAAAATCTTTAAAAAAGCTCATTTCACTGAGACGGAATTGCTTGTTTTTAAACATGGTAAGTGAGAATTTTCTTCTGAAATACAACTTCTTCAGATCTTGCGCAGCTTCCATATTTCCTCTATCTCCTTTCCAGCGAACAATAAATATTTACGTATTTTGTTTGTCCATAATAACGCCGTGAAAGCGTTCTCCGTCTTTTACTTTTGTATAGGAGAAATTGGTGGAGTATTTCTCAACAAAAACAAGATCTTTTCCGTCGATCAAAAAATGATTTGAGATTGGTACTCCGGTATCATCTGAAAGCGTAAGAATCCCATTTTTAACGGACCATCGGCCGTATCCGATGTAGCTGCTGAACAGACTTTCATAATATGAATAAGTCCCGTCTTCATGAATGGTGATTGTAAAAGTATCGTTTTCGATTTTCGAGGAAGATTCTCCTGTATACGTATAGATTCTGCCTGCCACCGCGTTTCCATTTTCCAGCTCTGCACAGCCTGCGGAAAACAAAATCGCCATAAAAGTAAAAAAAATACATATCATTCTCAAACCCTTTTGATCCATACTCCCTTTCTCCTTATATTCAGTGTCATAGTTTCGTTGACTTTGTGCCATTGTATCATGTCTCCTCATTCTCTTTGATTATAGCCATATCCTTAATGGGATGTCAACTAAAACTGTACCACATCACTCACGTAAGCTTCTATAACAGTTGACTTTTTTACAAATTTTAGATACACTCATTTTAACGAATTATGTGATAATCTTCGTAAACAAAAACTAAGGATATCGCCAAGCGAATAAAATTTATTTTAGCGGAGGAATTTATTATGGCAGAAATAATCAGGCATTTAATACATGATGAGAACGCCAATTCTGGCGTTATTGTAGCGGGTGATTATGTTTTTATAGGGCATTGTTGCCGAAATCAGGGACAAGCGCTTGAAAAACAAATTATTGGAGCGCTTGACCAATTAAGTGAGGGATTAAGCCTTGTTGGATTAACATTGGAATCAGTAGTACAAATAGACGCTCTATTTAGAGATGTTTATCAAATACCAGTTATGGAGGAAGTATTCAAAGAACGATTTAACGGCAAATATCCAGTTCGCAAATCAATTCAAACAGAGTTCGCAGACCGATCGATTGATTTTCAACTTGATGCGATAGCATATAAGGGATAATATCGATATTATTTACGTTACCCGTGAATACATAGTCAGAACGAGATAGATATTTCATCTGTTTTAATGAAATGTATGAGTCGATTTGTTTTATCCGCGAAGTGATAATTGCCAGAAACACTATCTGTAGAAGAAATTTATCGCCAATAGCAGTGTTACGAATTATGGAAAGACGCTGCATGGCATATTTTTGTTTATGAATTTGTATTAATCGTCGACCTATCAACATATTACTTCGTTCTTGTTTGTGAGGAACCTATAAGAACAGATAATAAAGAAAATTATTTCGGAGGTCATTCTTTATGGTGTCTATAACAAACAGCCAAGCAAGACAATTTTTACTTCTTAAACACGGATTGATTGGTGAATATAAATTCGTTGGCAAGCAAGGCATAATAGATTTTATTAGGCAGACAGGCTGCATCCAGTATGACCCCATTGATATTTGCGGAAGAAATTCAGAATTGACATTACAATCACGAGTCAAAGGCTTTACAAAAGAAATGCTTTATAATCTGCTGTATGAAGATCGGTTATTATTAGATTATCCAGATAAAAATACTGCCATCATTCTCACGGAGGATTGGCCTTATTTTTCCCGAAGTCGAAATTGGGCTCGCTACCGTGCTGCAGAACATCCTGAACTGAAAACGCTTATGGAACAAACCCTTGCTTTTATCAAAGAAAATGGTGTTGTTTGTCCGGATGACGTGAAGTTAGAAAGTGATTTTCAATGGCGTTCTTATGTTGTATGGAGTAGTGGAAAAAATCTTTCGAGTTCTGTGTTAGAACAACTATATGGTGCTGGGAATTTAATCATTCATCATAAACAGGGAACTCGAAAATATTATGACTTAACCGAAAGGTACATACCGGAAAAAATATTATCGGCGCCGGAACCATTTCCTGTTGAATTGGATTATTTAAAATGGCGTGTATTACGGTTTATAGGAGCTGTCGGGTTTTTATGGGACCGCCCATCTGATGTGCTTCCGATGATGAAAGCGGATTTGCGTAGTAAAATATTTTCTGAGTTGCTGGAAGAAGGGCGCATTATCGCCACTACAGTTGAAGGAGTAAAGTATACCCTGTACTTTCGTTCCGAGGACATGCCACTTATGGAAAATATACAAAAAAATATGGAATTTGATCTACGTTGCGAATTTCTTGCTCCTTTAGATTGTTTTATCTGGGATAGAAAAATTATAAAAGCTATTTTCAATTTTGAATATACATGGGAAATTTACACTCCTGTTATAAAGCGCAAGTATGGTTATTATGTTCTGCCTATTATTATGGGTGAACGGTTTATAGGTCGCATAGAAGTAATTGCAGAAAGGAAAACAAATACGCTTATTGTAAAAAATATTTGGTTCGAAGATGATGTTAAGCCTACAAAGAATATACAAAAAGAAGTGGAAAAATGTTTACAACGATTCGCACGATTTAATAATTGTGATAAAATTAAAAAATAAATATTGATTGAAACTAATTTAAAATTACAGTCTTAATTCGTGACAAATTAAAAGCAAGTGAGTGGGGGTTGCGGACGAAAAGTTGGACTCCC
>ULMH01026411.1_pt1 | contig 17629 bp, 10 predicted proteins | sample 1951611 | NCBI WGS metagenome assembly ULMH01 (sample SAMEA4835546, study PRJEB28245) | human gut metagenome | biome: gut microbiome; material: fecal sample | place: Denmark | collected 2008 | reverse complement strand
ATCTTTATTAGTATCACAATTTAAATCACACTTTCCATCTTTATTAGTATCACAATTTAAATCACACTTGCCATCTCCATCAAAATCAATATTTGTGTTAGGCCATCCATCATTATCAGTGTCGCAGTTTATATCACATTTGCCATCTCCATCTGTGTCTCTATTAGTTGGATTTTCATCAGGCTTTCCATCTCCATCTTTATCTCTATTGAAGTGTGCTTTTTCATCGCCATTATAGTCAATATTAGTATCAGGCTTTCCATCTCCATTTGTGTCACAGTTTATATCGCATTTGCCATCTCTATCTTTATCGATATTTATATTTGGTTTTCCATCATTATCTGTATCACAGTTAATGTCGCATTTACCATCTTTATCTAAATCACAGTTTAAATCACATTTACCATCACCGTCAAAATCTATGTTAGTTTCTGGCCATCCATCCTTATCTGTATCACAGTTTAAGTCACATTTACCATCACTATCTTTATCTTGATTCATTGGATTTTTATCAGGTTTTCCGTCTTTGTTAGTATCTTCATTAAAATGTGGTTTCCTGTCATCATTATAATCAATATTTATATCCGGTCTACCATCTCCATCAGTATCACAGTTTATATCACATTTGCCATCGCCATCAGTATCAATATTAGTTTCTGCTTTTCCATCTTTATCTATATCACAATTTAAATCGCATTTGCCATCGCCATCAAGATCTATATTTATATCAGGTTCGCCATCGCCATCTAAATCAAGGTTCGTATCTGGCCAGCCATCGTCATTAATATCACAGTTTAAATCGCATTTGCCATCTCCATCTCTATCTTGATTTATCAAATTAGTATCAGGCTTTCCGTCTCCAGTAGTATCTACATTGAATGTAGGTTTTTTACTTCCACCATAATCAATATTAGTGCTAGGCTTTTTATTATCCTTACTACAGTTAACTTTACATTCTTTAGTGTCAAAGTCTAAGTTTAAATCAGGAATACCATCACCATCAATATCAATATTAAATGACATGCCACCACTGTTTCTCTTAATTATAAATCCTACACTAAATACAATAATAATTATAAATAATAATAATAGCAAAAGTAATAGAAGTCTTTTCTTATGACTTTTATTTTCTTCTTCATTATTTATATTATTAGAATTCATATTACTATCTATATTAATAATTTCACTTTTATTCTCTTCCATAATAACGTCTCCTATTATCAATATTATTTTAACATATTAAATACCATTATTCAATCGTATTTTAACATTAATCATATTAAACAATAATTTAACCTTTATTTAAACAATCCCAAATGTTATAATTAAAACATAAATATAAGATAATTATAGGTGAGTAAAAATGGAAACAAGTAAAAATACAAAGCAAAATAATGACAATGTCGAAATAAGTATGTAAACTAAAAGATTGAAATATTTAAAATCAATCTTTTTTAATAGACTATTTCTTTATTGTAATAATTGGCCTAATATCTAATTTATTATTATAGTCTTCATAAATATATACATCAGTATTTGAAACTGAATAACCTTTATTATTACTAATATCACTCATCCAATAACTACCCTTAAATAATGACATATCACTATATTTATTCGCAAAAACACTAAATTCATAATAATTTATAATTCTTATTTTACTCTTAGTATATATACTACAACTCCATTTATTACTTTCTATTTCTTCACGAGTGTATCCCCCACAATATTCACCATCACAACTCTTATTATCAATATCATCACATATATCATAGCTAACTAAATCATAGTCTTTAAATGAATTAATATAGTCATTATTAAGATAATAGTTTATATAAGAATTACTCCATTTATACTTATTACTTTCACTACAAAAAGTACTGTCATTACTACTACAATGAGATAATTTTTCACTTAAAGGTAAATATTTCATCAATGTAATTTCTTTTTCATTATTTGATAATACTATCCATTCACTAGAATTAATATATACAGTTGAACCATTACAATAAAATATATCTTTATCATAATTACTTTTACTTGTGTTTAAACATTCTATATCAAAACTAATAACATTACTAATATTACCTTCATTATCGCGAAACCATATGTATTTTTTACCATTATTATAATATTTAAGTATTAGATTGTTATTTGATATATCATTCCATTTACCATTAAAGTCATCATTATTTGAAATCATATATGAACTAACTTTATTATTAAAATCAAATGATATTATTGTATTATTTTTACTAAGTCTTACTTCTAAATCTTTAAAGTCATTACATTTATCTTTAATGACATTTATTTTTCCTAAATATGTTTTGTATATACAATATTCTTTACTTTCAATATATAATCTTACATTACCATATTTATCTTTTTCTATTTCACCAGTACCATCTATAAAATAATTAGTTTCAATGATATTACCATTATTATCAAGAACACCATATTTATATTTATATAATCCATTATCAAGATTATATACATAGTTAAGTAAACCCTTACCTTTATTTAATAAGTGAATTCTATCGTATCTAAATATAAAGAATATAAGTATTCCTACCATAACAATAACAAATAAACAAATTATAATAATATATTTTTTAAACTTCTTCATACAAAATATTATAGCATATTAAAAGGAATAATTTAACTTATCCCTCAATATTCAAAAATATTGTTCTATTTTTCATATATTTTATTCTTATTTTAATTATTACTTTAAATTTTTCTTATAGAGTCATACACAATTGCTATTTTTTCAAAAGTATCATTTGTTTCATTAATTAGTATTTTTTTTACTTTATCAATATTTTTTATAAAATTAAACAAAGAGTAAGTAGTTTTAACAGAATCTCTGTAGACATCAATATAATCAATATAGAATGAAATTGTGTCATTTACTATATCGTATAAAAATCCAGCTGTTGTTTCCATTTGCAAATTCTTATTGCCATGGAACTGTTTATTTCTTAAATAATAAGCATCTAATAATAATTCTTTAGATTCATTATGAAACTTTTGAAAATAATTATCATAATTAGATACTATTTTTTTAACTTGTTCGTATTTCCAGGTTAAAAAGTCACAATTATTTGGATTATATTTATCAAAATTTAAAAATATATTTTCTACAAAATTGCTACTTAATTTATTAAATCCTTTATACATCTTTTTAATTTGAACAGAGGTTAAATAAATATATCCGGATAACATTCTATCTGCTACCAAATAACTTGCATATTCTTCAAGTGATTTTGAAATATTATCACCAGCATTTCTAAAGAGAGTTTCTAAAGCAAACCAAGTATTTGTAAATTTTGTTAGGGTTGATTCTGAACTTTTGTAATAAGGCAATAATTGAACAGCTTCATCTATAATTTTATTTATATCATTATCGCTATTTGCAATAATGTACCTTTTAAACACATCAGAATAATCAATTCTATCTTGTGTTAAAGGCTTAAAAATATCATCATAAAAATTATAATAATTTATAAATTTTTTATTGTTTTTATGTTCAATCAAAAGATAATCACCAATAGTATTTACTTTTATCCCAGAATATAGCATTGATCCAATAAATGGCTGAAGAACTTTTTGTCTAAATTTACGTATTGCTTGCCAAATATCTTTACTTTGGATTTCGGCTGATAAATAGTAATTATTGTCTTCTTTTATTTTGATATTCTTAGTTATTTCCAATAGAATCTTTTTATTATTGATTTTTGACTCTTCTAAATATTTAATCAAGCCTGACTTACTATATATAATATAATTATTATGACCTGATTGCTTTAATACATTCAACAATTTTTCATCAAATTCTTTATCCATTTTTATAAAAATGTTATATGTATTTTCTGTTCCGTATTGTTCTGCAAATTTAACAAACATATCACTGAAAGAAGAAAATGATTTTTTTTCAAAAAAACTTCTATACGCATCTCGTATTATTTTTTTTATTTCAAATATACTTATTCCTATATAATCAATTAATAACGCAAAATATTCATTAGACAATTCTGCTATTTTGTCAAAATTTTCAAAACTAAATTCATTACTTGTAACTAAATCAAATAAATTATCTGATATAGTGTTAAAGTATTTATTGTCAATTATACTAATATAAATTAATTTTAAATTTTCAATTAAATTTAGGTCATCATCTTCATTGATAAATTGCAAATACCTTTTTTTATGTTCTAATTTTATAAATTTATTATTCTTTATTGCATCTCGTACGTAGTTGATTTTATACTTTGGTATTTTAGGTGTTTTTTCTTTTGATTCAAATTGTTTATTTATATCTTCATAATAATTAATTATTTTATTGATTTTTCCTAGCAATGAATTATTTAAATTTCTACTTCCAAGCATAGAAATGCTACTCAAATTTTCTATAATATAATTCAAAAAAAACATCATATTTCTATTTCTTAATCCTATTTTGTTAAAATCATCATTGCTAACAATGTTTTTACTTGAAAATAATAATTGTTTAATAAATTTTTCTTCATTTTCTAAAGTTTTACTATTTAGTAATAATTTTTCTATATTGTTCATATTATGCTCCTTTGCTACGAACATTATAACATACAAAAAGGAATAATTTAACTTATCCCTCAATATTCAATTTATTTAATGTTTTTTCATTTGCGATTACTTCAAGTTTTATACTTCTAAATGCATCATAATTATAGAACTTCTTATTCTTAACATCATTTAATATTATTTTATAAAAATCATAATTAGGATATCTAGTTCCACAATATAAATTATTTTCATAATAATTATCACAATATGTTATAAAGTAATCACTTGAATATGTTTTAACAATAAATACATTATCTTTTAAATCATTGTTAACAACTTTATCTATTTTATCACAATTATTACATCCTATAAATTTTATATTATTAGTATTGTATTCTTTTTCTTCTTTAAGAACAAATTCATGATGACCATCTATATATTCAAACTTATTAAATTCAGTTGCGAATACACCTACTCCTGTACCACAAAGTATGATCGAAATACAAAACATAATAAATGCTTTAGTAAATGATATTTTAGATTTAACAATGTATTTATATAGAATATATATAAGCCATAGACTCCCTAAAATAAATCCTATCGTCATAATACTTATTCCTATACCAAAGTTATATTTAATATAAATATATATTGATATTATAAGTAATACTGAGAAAGCAAATAGCATAACTGATACCCCAAATAATATAAAACATGCGAATAATCTAAACATAAATTTAAATATATCAAATATACCATCTATTATAGTTCTATCATTATTTGTAACTACTTCTTTAGTTTCTTTTTCTTTTGTATTTTTTTTAGTTTTAGTTTTACTTGACACACTTTCTTTTATGGTAAAATTATTAATTACTTTTTCTTTTAATACTTTAATAAATACTATGAATACAAATATTATATAGATCATGTATATTATTATTGAATTACATCTACTTAGTACATTATATACACTTATTGGAAGTCCTATAAACAACTTATTAACAAATGTTTCTATAATATAAAATGGTAATTTTAAGATATAACATATAAGTATTGTTACAAGTATGTATGCTAGTAATTTTATTATTTCTTTACTTGAACCGTTAGATATAATCTTTATTATTTTATTAAATACTTCTTTAGTATCTTCTGCGATATTATCAAGAATACTAGTCTTTTTATAATACTCTTTGTCTATTTTGTAAGCATCTAGTATTCCACTTACTAGTTCATCTATGTCTCCAAATTCTTCTATAGCTTCTTTTTCACTTTTACCACTCTTAATTTTTTCTTCTATGTGTTCACTATATTCGTTTACTATATCATTTACTTCTTCTTTTTTTAATATTGATAATTTACTTTTAAGTTCACTAATAAATTCTTTCTTATTCATTATTATTCACTCTCCTTAATAAATTTATTAACACTACTTTCAAATTTCTTCCATTCTTGTAGTAACATATCTTTTCTTTTTTCACCGAGTACTGTTAATTTATAGTATTTTCTACTTGGTCCTCCTGTTGATTCTTTTAGATATGTTTCAAAGTATCCTTCATTAGTAAGTCTTTTTAATAATGGATATATTGTTCCTTCATTAACATTAACTACCTTGCTTACTTCTTCTACAAGTTCATAACCATATCTATCACACTTAGTTGTAAATAGTAAAACTAATAATTCAAGTACACCTTTCTTAAATTGAGTATCCACTTCCTCACCTCATATATAATATATCATCACTACTGTGTATTGTCAAGTAGTATATATTACATAATATATAAATAAATAAAAAGCCTACAATAAGTATTTTACTATAAGCAATATAATTATATGAATTGGATAATACAAATAGAAAAAATATTTATTTATTTTAATATTTACATCTGTCTTAATAAGTATAAATGGTAAACATAATATGGTAAAAAATGTTGCTATGCTAAATGAATCAACTGGATAAATTAAATAATTTAAATAAAACAATATAAATGATATAGATAATAATAATCCATTATTTCTAAAGTAATAGAATATTGGTACTAAGAATAGATATATCAAAGAATATTCGAAATTTAATGCAAATGGGATTAGTACTAAAATAGGCATTATCCACCACTTCTTTTTATCAAGAGTATAATAATATAATAATATAAATATTAAGGTAAACATAACATTAGGTCTATCTACATTAAATAATAAACTATATGGAATTTGTGATATGATTCCAATTATCAATAATCTAACTATATATTTTGATAAATCTTTTGTTCTAAAATATCCTATCATCATTGAATAAACAAATAATGGAAATGCTATTCGACCAATTATTCTAAAGATTAATATATCAGGAAAAAATACATATCCAATATGATCTATAGTCATTGTTATAATAGCTATTAATTTGATAAAGTTTGTATTTGTATTTAGTTTTAATTCTTCCATAATATCATTATATAAAAAAAGTTATGCATTGTACATAACTTTTTTAAAGACTCTTACTAGAACATCTTGCTTTTGCTTCTTGATATTGTTGGTTTGTTGCTAATAAATAATAATCAGCTCCATTTTTTAATTTACCAGAATCTCTTTGAACTTCCGCAAGACGAACATAAGCTTCGTCCTTGGCTATTTCATCACCATTCATAAGTGCTTCTTCATACTCTTTTTTTGCTTGCTCCAAAGTACCAGACATTGGAATATTTGTTCCGCATTTACTATTAACAAATTGTCTAAAAAAATCACAAGTTTCATCACTCATTGGATCGCGACCTTTGAACCCTAATAAATCATTAACATCAATTCCTAATAAATTACAATAATAATTCTTTGATAAATATTCGTCAACAAATCTTTCAAAACCATCCCAATAATAAGATATATGTGCTTTATATTCTCTTTGAATGTCACCAATTAAACCATTTACATATGCGCCTATATCAATTGTTACAACCTCATCAATATTATCAGCATAAGATTGAAAATTTCTAATAACAGTATTATTAGATTCAACTTCATGATCTTTTAGTCCACCTTGAGCAAGTTCATTATTCATACGATCAATATGATACGTATAATTTTTAAGTTTTTCTGATTTTAATTCATCAAATGTTTTCATAACATCACTCCTATTATCAATAGTATAGCACACATTTTACATATATCAAATAATACTTCAATTATTTTACATTCTTATACTTTTTAAAAGTTATGCATTGTACATAACTATTTTTCTTCTATTCTATTAAATAATATACTTGATTCATTTAATTTAATATTTGTTTCTAAATTACCAAAGTCTAGTGTGTCAAAATCAATATTCTTGGTATTTAACATATTAAATACTTTATCACATGTATCAGGTATAAATGGTCTAAGTAATATTGTAGATATACGTATTCCTTCTAGTAAGTTATATAAAACAGTCTTAAGTCTATCACTCTTACTTTCATCCTTAGCAAGTATCCATGGTGTAGTATCATCTATATATTTATTACATCTTTTTAATAATTCAAATATACTTTCAAGTGTTTCATTTACTTTTAGTGAATCCATTTTTTCATATACAATATTAGGAAGTTCCTTAGCATATTCAACTACTGAATCATCAATGCTTTCATATACATTAGGATTAGTAACATTAGAATCAAAATACTTTTTACTCATGGCAATAGTTCTATTAACAAGATTACCATATGTATTTACAAGATCACTATTTGTTCTTGATATTAGTGCTTCTTCTGAAAAGTTACCATCATTACCAAAAGGTACTTCTCTTAAAACAAAATATCTAACAGCATCTACTCCATATGTATTAATATATTCCCTTGGATCTTTATAGTTACCAAATGATTTTCCTATTTTACCACCATTAATAATTAACCATCCATGACCAAATACTTGTTTAGGTAAATCTATTCCTAAACTCATACACATACATGGCCAAATAATTGTATGAAATCTTACTATTTCTTTACCAACTAAATGTAAATCAGCAGGCCAATACTTATTAAATTTCTCCATATCTTCTGGATAACCAAGTGAAGTAATATAGTTAGAAAGAGCATCTATCCATACATAAATAACATGTTTATCATCAAAAGTAACAGGTATTCCCCACGTAAATGATGTTCTTGATACGCATAAATCAGATAAACCTGGCTTAATAAAGTTATTTAACATTTCATTCTTTCTACTAAGAGGAAGTATAAAGTTAGGATTTTCTTCATAAAACTTAACTAAATCATCTTGATATTTAGATAATTTAAAGAAATATGCTTCTTCACTTACTTCATGAACTTCTCTATGACAGTCAGGACACATACCATTTTCATCAAGCTGGCTTTCTGTCCAGAATGATTCACAAGGTGTACAATAAAGTCCTTTATATTCTCCTTTATAAATATCACCTTTATCATACATTTTCTTAAATATTTCTTGTACTCTTCTTTCATGATCACTATCAGTTGTTCTAATAAAGTAATCATATGAAATATTTAAACTTTTCCATAAATCCTTAGCATTATCAATAATGGGATTTACATATTCAATAGGACTAACACCAGCATCTTCTGCTTTCTTTTCAATTTTTTGACCATGTTCGTCAGTACCTGTTTGAAAGAATACATCATATCCTTTTAATCTTTTATATCTAGCAATTGCATCAGCTATAATAGTTGTATAACAATGCCCTATATGAAAGTTCGCACTTGGATAATATATAGGTGTTGTAATATAATATTTCTCTTTTTCCATTTCTTTTCCTCCTTAAAATAAAAAGTCATAAACTAAGGACGATTAAAACCGCGGTACCACCTTAATTCATGACTAACATGCAACTTAATATTTAACGCATAAATACGATTTGACTCCAGAACCATTTAAAAGAACCATCATATTAGTTTTCACCAAACACTAACTCTCTATAAATCAAGTATCTTCTTCTTTCCTTCTCCATCAATTACAATAGATTTTAACACAAAATGTATTAAATGTCTATACTAAAATTATTATAAACAACTATTAAATTTTTACTTTACATTTATTTACTTTTTTTAGGCATAAACTTTTCAGCAATTTTATATTTATCTCTATTTATTACATATAAATATCCAAAAATACTAAATACCACAGCGCCAACAAAATTAACTATTAAGTCTTTCATCGTATCATTAAGTCCTAAATCAAGATAACCGCCTTCAATTACAGTTTCTCCAGAATCTGAATAAATTATTGTCTTATTAATATTATCAACAATTATTGCTTTATTTTTACCATCAGGATTTAGCCATACAGAAGAAATCTTAGTAACCAATTTATCTTTTTGCATGTCACTTAACATAACTTTATCAATACTATATTCTAAAAATTCCCAAAGTACTCCTATTGTCATGGAAAAGCAAAAGGCTACTATTGTTAAATATAATGGAGATAAATTAAACTTCTCACTATTATTGTTACATAAATCAATTAATGAAAATCCAACAGCTGCACATAAGAATCCATTTAATGTATGAAGAACAGTATCAAAATGTTTGAATACTCCATAAAAATTTTGAATTTCACCAAGAACTTCTGAAGAGAATATGAAGAGTAAAATTATTATTTCAAAAATACTTGGAAGTTCAATTTTTAATTTTTTAGTTATAAAATATGGTATTAAAAATTGTATAAGAACAAGAATGCATAGAAAAGCATTCCAATAATTATGTAAAAATATTTGTCTTACCATGACTAATATAACAAGAAAACGAAGTAACAAATATACAACGAGTACTCCTTTTCTACTTTCTTTATATGCTTCTTTTATCTTTTTCATACTTCACCTACTTATAAAAATATTATATCAAAATAAAAGTCATATTAATATATATTAACATAACTTAAATATTATTAATTTTTAGAACCGCTACCTGTTAGTGTAACAGTTAATGTCTTTTCACTACCATTTCTACTTACTGTAATTTTAACTTTATCACCAATATCATATTTATATAATTGATATCTAAAGTATGAAGAATTGCTTACTTCAACATCGCCTACTTTTATTATTTTATCTCCTTTTTTAATTCCAGCTTTATCGGCAGGTCCATTACTTTCTACATATTCAACATAAAGTCCAGTTTCTCCACTAAAGAAGTTAGTTGCATCATAAATGCTTACTCCAATATATGGTCTTGATATTTTTTTTCCGCTTATAATCGTCTCTGCATTCTTTAATGCATCTTCAATTGGAATGGCAAATCCCATACCTTCTATTTGTGAACTAGCAAGTTTCATATTTGTAATCCCTATTACTTCACCATTAGCATTACATAAAGGGCCTCCACTATTTCCACTATTAATAGCTGTGTCTGTTTGAAGTACACTCATTACATAATTATCAACTTGAACCATTCTATTTTTACCACTTAAGATACCTCTTGTGACACTCCATGAATATATTGATGAGTCAACTGGTGTACCAACTGCGAATGTAGTATCTCCTATTCTCATATTTTTACTACTTCCTGTTGTTGCTACACTTATTACTTTATCTTTTTCAACAGCAAGAACAGCAATATCAGAATATTCATCATATCCAACTACATTTACTTTTTCTTCTTTATTATTTGTGAACACAACACTAACATCACTACCACCACTAATAACATGATAGTTTGTTAAAATATATCCATATTTTGAATCTGTTTTAAATACAAATCCACTTCCTGTTGAATAAAGTTTTCCTCTTGTATAATTTTTAACTGTAACAACTGAGTCATAAACTTTTTCTACAGCATCAGCTATGCCAGAATCAATAATAGTTACATCCTTTATAGTTTTAGTTGTTTCAACAACAAGATTTTTTAAATAAAATTCATAGAATATACCAAATACAAGTAGGCATGCACAAAATGTTATAACCGCATATGTAATTCCTTCTTTATGGCCTTTATTATGAGGCTTAGTATTAATTTTTACTTCACTTTCTTCTATATCAATTGTTTTCTTTTCCTTATCTTCTTTTTTCATCTCTCCACCTCTAAATAATATTTTATTTCTAAATTGTTAACTTTTTGTGAAAAATATATTAATTTTTTATTAAATTTATTGTTATCAATTATTATTTAATACATTACATATTATACCACATTTTTTAGAAACAAAATAAAAAACTAGTTAAACTAGTTATTTTAAATCATGGGGCGCAATATGAGAATCGAACTCATGCATAACGGGACCACAATCCGCCGTGTTAACCACTTCACCAATTGCGCCATGAACAAGGAGTATTATATCAAAATAGTTACAATATTTCAACACTTTCTCCTATTTTTTTATACTATTTTTTGAAATTTATTCATATTTCCATGTAAGTAATGAATATAAAGCATCTCTCATTCCATAATTGTAATATTCATCTTTAAAATATTCTGGATTTCTAGTATAAGTTCTAATTGTTTCAATAGTAATAACTGGATAAGAATATTTAAGTGAACATGAATTATTAATATGTTTATCAGTAGAAAGTCTTCCTGTTTTACTACTCATAACGAATCCATTAGCAAGTTCTGCCATAAAGTCAGTAACCGATCCATCATTTCCTTCGCCAACTTCTTCAGAAGATAATCCATAAACTGTGTATTTATTAATTTTTGCTATGTCTTTAGCAAATTTACTTGTTATTTTATTAAATTCATTTGATAAATTTGGTTTACCTGCATAGATAACTCTACCCTGACTATGCAAATTAATATATGCATAAACATTTTTATAGTGTTTTAACATGAAATACATTGACGCTTTCGTTTCCGGTTCACTTCCAAGTTCCTCTCCACCAAAGTAAGCAGTTTTACTATAACTCTTTTTTAACAAAACATTATATAAAAGTTTTTTGCCTTTAAAATATAATCCTGCATTTTGAACTGGATAGTTTCTATTTAAGTCAACACCATTAGCATTGCTTTTTATATTTTCAAAATCTATATTGTCCTTATTTTGATACATCCATAAGCTTTTATTATTTAAAGAATCAACACCAAAATTATATACTTCATAACCATCTGGGTTCATACATGGAATAATAGCTAATTTAACAGACTTTAGCAAGGAAATAGTTTCTTTATCGCCTGATTCATAATTATTAACAATTTCACTTATAAACTTAGTTAAAATAAGTGTATTTGCTATCTCAGCAGCATGAACATTAGCATCTAAATATAAAACTTTTTTTCCAGTACCAATCTCTATGCCATATATATTTCTTTTATCAGCAGATTTACCAATAATTTCAACATTAACAATATCGCTATTATTTATATTCTTAATAATATCTTCAATTTCATTATAATGCAACTTACTATCAAAATCATAATCAATATAATTATATTTACCATTTGATTTCATATAGTTTGCCTTTTGATCAAGAATGGCTTTATAGCTCTCAATATTCATACCATTTGTAAATATTGTATCAATAGCTGAGTCATGATCTGATTCTATGTTATCAGTAATTAATGATTTGTAATTATTTGAATTTGGATTTTTAACAACATTATTTGATTCATCTTTTTTAAAAAACGTCTTAATAACAATAAATAAGACTAGAAAAACACATATGAAAAATAATATAATTCTATATTTCTTTTTTAATCTTCTTCGTTTCTTGACTGTTGGCATATAATATCCTCCAACTATATTTTATCATAAATATTTGAAAATTGTTAGAAAGTAAAATAAAAAGACATAATATGTACATATCTGTCTTTTTTTATGCAAAAAAAAATTGGCAACTTGCTATCTTCGCTTACACTATTTTCGCCGTTAAAGTGCTTAACTTCTCTGTTCGGTATGGGAAGAGGTGTATCCACTTTGCTATCGTCACCAATTAAAGGTATTATACCATAATTGTTCTCTGGAAACAAGATAATGTGATAATTTTTTTATCAAATTAATATAAATGATTAAATTGTCGATCTATTAGTATTAGTCAGCTCAACATATCACTATGCTTACACATCTAACCTATCAACCTTGTCGTCTACAAGGGATCTTATATCTTGAAGATAAAGAAAACTCATCTTGGAGAGGGCTTCTCGCTTAGATGCCTTCAGCGATTATCCCTTCCGAACATAGCTACTCTGCACTGCCACTGGCGTGACAACAGATACACCATCGGTTCGTCCTTTCCGGTCCTCTCGTACTAGGAAAAGCACTCCTCAATTTTCTAACGCCCACTACGGATAGAGACCGAACTGTCTCACGACGTTCTGAACCCAGCTCGCGTGCCGTTTTAATGGGCGAACAGCCCAACCCTTGGAAGCGATTCCACCTCCAGGATACGACGAGCCGACATCGAGGTGCCAAACCCCACCGTCTATATGAACTATTGGGTGGGATCAGCCTGTTATCCCCGGGGTAACTTTTATCCGTTAAGCAACGACCCTTCCATTCGGGATCGCAAGATCACTATGCCCTGCTTTCGCATCTGCTTGACTTGTAGGTCTCGCAGTTAAGCTCCCTTCTGCCATTACACTCTACGAATGATTTCCAACCATTCTGAGGGAACCTTTGGGCGCCTCCGTTACTCTTTGGGAGGCGACCGCCCCAGTCAAACTGCCCACCAGACACTGTCCTCCACCCAGATAATGGGCGCAAGTTAGAAATCAAACATATCAAGGGTGGTATTCCAAGGATGACTCCATTAGAACTGACGTCCTAACTTCAAAGTCTCCCACCTATCCTCTACATGATACATCTGATTCCAATATCAAGTTGCAGTAAAGCTCCACGGGGTCTTTTTGTCCTGTAGCGGGTAACCTGCATTTTCACAGGTATTAAGATTTCACCGAGTCTATGGTTGAGACAGTATCCAGATCATTACGCCTTTCGTGCGGGTCAGAACTTACCTGACAAGGAATTTCGCTACCTTAGGACCGTTATAGTTACGGCCGCCGTTCACTGGGGCTTCAATTCGAAGCTTCGTTGTTATCGACTTGCGTCCAACTAACATCTCCTCTTAACCTTCCAGCACTGGGCAGGCGTCAGCCCCTATACATCAGCTTACGCTTTAGCAGAGACCTGTGTTTTTGGTAAACAGTTGCCTGGACCTATTTCCTGAGGGTGTATCGCTACACCTCCCCTTATTCCGAAGTTACGGGGTCATTTTGCCGAGTTCCTTAACCATAGTTATCTCGCTCACCTTAGGATTCTCTCCTTGACTACCAGTGTCGGTTCTGAGTACAGGCACCTACAAGATTAGCCCTAGAAGTTTTTCTTGAAAGCATGGCTTCAGCAAAGTTGAAGTTCCGTAGAACTTTTTCCCCATCACACTTCAGCGTTATAGTTGATAGATTTGCTTACTCAACACGCCTTTGTGCTTAGACCAAAATCCAATAATTGGCTTTGCTTAGCCTTCTTTGTCACTCCATCAGTCTTGTAGGTGGTACAGGAATATAAACCTGTTGTCCATCGACTACGCCTTTCGGCCTCGCCTTAGGTCCTGACTTACCCTGGGAAGACGAACTTGACCCAGGAACCCTTAGTCAATCAGTGGGAAGGATTCTCACCTTCCTTACGTTACTCACGCCGGCATTCTCACTTCTAAGCGCTCCAATAGTCCTCACGATCTATCTTCAACGCCCTTAGAACGCTCCCCTACCATGTTAATTAAAAACTAACATCCACAGTTTCGGTGTTATGCTTAAGCCCCGGTACATGTTCTGCGCAGAGCCACTCGACTAGTGAGCTATTACGCACTCTTTAAAGGATGGCTGCTTCTAAGCCAACCTCCTAGCTGTTCATGCGACTCCACATCATTTTCCACTTAGCATAAACTTTGGGACCTTAACCGATGGTCAGGATTCATTTCCTCTCGCGTATGGACGTTATCACCCATACACTGACTCCTCTACATACTAGCCTGGCATTCGGAGTTTGATTACAGTCAGTACCGCTAGACGCGGCCATTCCGTATTCAGTGCTCTACCTCCAGGTAGCTAATTAGAAGGCTAGGCCTAAACCTATTTCGGGGAGAACCAGCTATATCCGAGTTCGATTGGAATTTCTCCGCTATCCACAAGTCATCCCCGCGTTTTGCAACACACGTGGGTTCGGTCCTCCATTAGGTATCACCCCAACTTCAACCTGCTCATGGATAGATCACTCGGTTTCGGGTCTACATCATCATACTAAACGCCCTATTAAGACTCGCTTTCGCTACGGCTCCGAATCTTCTTCTTAACCTCGCATGATAACGTAACTCGCCGGCTCATTCTGCAAAAGGCACGCTCTCACCCATTAACGGGCTCGAACTTTTTGTAAGCACACGGTTTCAGAATATCTATTTCACTCCCCTCCCGGGGTTCTTTTCACCTTTCCCTCACGGTACTTGTTCACTATCGGTCATTAGAGAGTATTTAGCCTTATGGGATGGTCCCCACAGATTCAGTCAAGATTACACGTGTCCCGACTTACTCAGGATACATCACGAAGGTCACAACATTTCGCATACAGGTCTATCACCTTCTATGGATATTCTTTCCAGAATATTCTGCTATGTTGTAACTTTGTAACTTCTTAATTGTGATGTCCTACAACCCCAGTCCTAAGACTGGTTTGGGCTATTACCGTTTCGCTCGCCACTACTAAGGTAATCGAATTTTTCTTTCTTTTCCTCCAGTTACTAAGATGTTTCAGTTCACTGGGTTGTCCTCATATAACTATGAATTCATTATATGATAATAACGGTTTGCCGTTATTGAGTTTCCTCATTCGGAGATCTTCGGATCAAAGATTGCTTACATCTACCCGAAGCATATCGTAGTTTGCCACGTCCTTCATCGTCTTCTAATGCCAAGGCATCCACCATGCGCCCTTATTAATTTAACCACTTACTTATATCCTAATTTGATGAGTTAGATTTCTTAATATTCAATTTCTTGAATTACTCTTAAAAAATTTACTCCATATATATTGCTCGTTACAATATATACATATCACATTACCAAGTTTTCAAAGAACAATTATTGTATAATATATACAATAATATTGAGAGAAATAATCTCTCAAAGCTAAGTAAAATAACTTTTATGTTTAGTAGAAGGTTTCTACAGTGCTGATTTGTTTAATATCTAAATCAGCTGAAACGATATTATTTTCTATTAGAAATACTCCATAGAAAGGAGGTGATCCATCCCCACCTTCCGGTAGGGATACCTTGTTACGACTTAAGCCCAGTCACCGGTCCTATCTTAGGCGGCCCCCTCCATTACTGGTTAGGCTACCGACTTCGGATATTACCGACTCCCATGCCTTGACGGGCGGTGTGTACAACACCCGAGAACGTATTCACCCTGGCATTCTGATCCAGGATTACTAGCGATTTCAGCTTCATGAAGTCGAGTTGCAGACTTCAATCCGAACTACGACTGGCTTTTTAGATTGGCTCCCCCTCGCGGGTTTGCAGCTCATTGTACCAGCCATTGTAGCACGCCTGTTGCCCAAGACGTAAGGGGCATGATGATTTGACGTCATCCCCACCTTCCTCCGATTTAGTATCGGCAGTCTCATTAGAGTTCTCAACTTAATGTTAGTAACTAATGACAAGGGTTGCGCTCGTTAGCGGACTTAACCGAACATCTCACGACACGAGCTGACGACAACCATGCACCACCTGTCACCTGGATAACCTCCACTATATTTCTATAGCTTTGCCAGGGATGTCAAGTCTTGGTAAGGTTCTTCGCGTATTTTCGAATTAAACGGCATGCTCCACCGCTTGTGCGGGTGCCCGTCAATTCCTTTGAGTTTCAGTCTTGCGACCGTACTACTCAGGCGGAGCACTTAATGTGTTAACTTCAGCACCGGTTACCCGACACTTAGTGCTCATCGTTTACAGCGTGGACTACTAGGGTATCTAATCCTATTTGCTCCCCACGCTTTCGTGTCTCAGCGTCAGTAACAGCCCAGCAAATCGCCTTCGCCACTGATGTTCCTCATAATATCTACGCATTCCACCGCTACACTATGAATTCCATTTGCCTCTACTGCACTCTAGTCTGCCAGTTTCTGAAACAAACTATGGTTGAGCCATAGCCTTTCATCTCAG
>ULMH01016694.1_pt1 | contig 17997 bp, 12 predicted proteins | sample 1951611 | NCBI WGS metagenome assembly ULMH01 (sample SAMEA4835546, study PRJEB28245) | human gut metagenome | biome: gut microbiome; material: fecal sample | place: Denmark | collected 2008 | reverse complement strand
TGCGGTGCGCAAACGCCGAAGTCCAAACACGTGTGGAAGGGGGAAGTTGTATTTATAATAAGATTTTTTATAGAGTATTTATTATCAAATTGCGTAAATGTTTGGCAAACTGGTTTCTACGATGTGATTTTGAAATGACTTCGTCAATAGTGCGATTTTTAATAATTTTCGCAATAAAAATACAACTCCCCACAGATCTTTGGTGGGGAGTTGTGTTTTTGCACATTTAGTGATTATGCACTTATTTTTGATTTTTTCTTCTTTGCGAAGTAGATGCCGAGTCCTGTGCCGACACCGATGACCGCTACGCCCGGAATGAGTGTGGAAAGAAGGATAACCATAAGTTTGTTGTCCTTGATCGGAGTTGTGCCCAGAACGGTGTTTTGACCGATTTGGTCGATCTTGCCGGTTGCTCTGTTGAAGTAGTAGCCCGTGAAGGTGATTGTTTCGCCCTCGACTTTGACCTTGCCGAACGTTTGAGAATCGAGAGTGTGGAGGATGCTCTCGTCGCCGTTGAATTTGGATGTGGTCATGTCGTTTTCTCTGTAGGTGTAGAACTTCGTGCCGAGTGTGCCGAGCGTGATATAGAGCACTCCGTCGCCGGTGTAGCGCACACCGTCTTTGCTTGTTTTGTCAACTGCATTTCCGTTCTTATCCACAAGGTAGGTTGTGGTGAAGGTGTGGTCGTGGCCGCCGAACACGACGTTGACGCCGTTTTCCGCAAAGATTTTGCCGAGTTGGCTTCTCATTGCGATGACTTCTCCGTCAAAAGCGTGCGAGCCTGCCGAGTACAAACTCTTGTGCATAAGCACGAATTTCCACTTCGCGTCGGTATTTTTGAGGTCGTTTTCAAGCCATGCGAGTTGAGCAGAGCCAAGACCGTCGGAGGACGCGTCGTTGGTATCGAGAACGGTGAAGTGTGCGTTTGCATAGTCGAACGAATAGTATTCGCCGCTTATTGTCTTGACTTCGTTTCCGTCCTTTTCGGTGTAGTTGAAGTATCTGCCCATTGCGCCCGTGTTGTTCTCGTGATTGCCTGCGGTGAAGAACATCGACGAGTTCAATGTAAGATCTTGATAGGTGTTGAGTGCCATACCCCATTGATTGAAGTTTTTGCCGTTGTCGCACATATCGCCGGCGTTGAGGATGAAGTCGAATGTGTTGACTCTTTCGTCTTTAAGAAGAGCCTCAACCGCTTCATGACTCTCGTCGTACATGCTTTGAATCATACCTTGGATATCGGCAACGGTGAGGAATTCAAACACATCGACGCGCCTATCAGCAGCAGTCGTAAATTTGAGTGCGTTGCCTACATATCCGTCGTTTTTGATGAAATCGAGCAATGAGAAATAGTTTGTCTTGTCGGTTTCGTAGTTGCCGAGCACGTCGTAATAATAGGTTTTACCTGCTTCGAGTCCGTTGATAGTGACTGTGGTGCAGTTCCAGTAAATCACGCTGTTTGTAACCGCTTTATCTCTGTCGCCGTAAACGTAAGGAGCGTCGTCGTCATCAACGATTTCGCCGTGCGTGAGGCAGAGAAGTCCGAGGTCGATGAGGGGGATGTATTGCGGTTTGGTTTGTGTGAACACGGTTGCGTTAACGCCGTTTTCGAATTCTTTATACTCTTTTACGTCAAGGTAATCGGTAGGGTTGGTCTTGTACTGCGCAAACGCCTTTGCTTGCGACGTACCGACTTCGCCGATAACCGTTCCGTTTTCGTCGAGAAGTCTGAAAGTGCCATATACGTTTTCTTCGGTGTAGAACTTGATAGTATAAGAAGTCGTGCCGTTTGCGGTATCGAAGTTTGCCGTCACGCGAGAGGGAACTCTGCCGTTTTGTTGCGTTGCGGCGTTGAACGCTGCGCCGACCGTAGAAACCTTGTTTAGAGTGCTGAGGTAGGACAAACGCACGCCGTCTTTTTCATATGCCTTGTCGGGTTGATAGTATGACGGTTTGTTAGGATGAGCAAAGTCGTCCAAATCGGGATAGACATCGGTTGAAAACGTGATTACGATATCGTTTGCGATTCCGCCGAGCCCCTTGTAGAAGCTGTCAACGAGATAGCTGTCAAGGAAGTTTTGGACGATTGAAATCACGTCCGGACCTTCGAGAGAGAAGCCGAGGAGTTTTGCAACGAGCGTTTTGATTGCGGGGAGCAAATCGTTGATGACGTCAACCAACACGAAGTCTTCGGCGTTGATCGAGTAATCTGCCGGGAGGGAGATTTCCACACCGAGTTGAGTGAGGAAACCTTTGACGACGGTGTTGTTCAATACGGAGGGAAGTTGTGTTCCGAGACCTTTTTTGAGATGTGCGAACGCAGCTTCGGTGATGTAGCCTTTTTCAACCGCGTCTTTGAAATCGAAGTGGTTGCCAAGGATAGTTTTGAGGAGAGAACCGTCTTCGGTGAAGATGGGATCAAGCAAAGTTTTGAGCAAATCTTGCACGAATTTGCCGCTCAAAAGTTGCTCTTGCATATCCTTGATTGCAGCGACCATACGCAAACGGTAGGTGGGGTTGTAGGGGTGTTTGAAGAGGTAATCTTTGCCTGCTTCAACTGCTTGTTCGTCGCCGAAAATCGCCTTTATGGATTCCGCGGTTTCGTCGAGAGAGATTTCGATGCCCATGGTGTGAGCGGTCATGATGAAGGCGGCAACGTCTTTGATGTTCATTTTTCCGCTGTTTGCGGGATTGACGTCGGATACGATGCTGTCATCGCCGTATTCCCAAGAAAGAACTTCGTTTACGACTGCGTTGACCAGACCGAGAGCGGAATTATATTCAACGCCGTTGTGCGTGTACGTAACGCCTTCGAGAACGGTGTCGAGAATGTATTTGACAAGTCCGTTGAGAGCTTCGGTTTTTTCAGCGGAATCCATATTTCCGTAGATATCGCGCTCCGTTTCGCCTCTCTTGAAATCTGCAAAGAGGGTGCTGCGGACGATGCCGAGGACGGTGTTGTCGCCTCCTATCATATTCATCACGGTGCCGACAAGCGAGTCGATGGTGCTTTGATTGATGAAGTGATCAACCACGCGTTCGACAAGTATGGAGTAAATTTGCTCGTTGATATAGTCGTTGTAGTTCATTGCGTTCATTTTGTCATAGTTGATCATGTACGCAAGATAGTCGGGGTTTGTTGCGACGACGGCAGCCCATTTTTCTTCTTTATCCGCCTCGGTGGTTGCTTTTTTATATTCCGCATAGGCGTCTTGGAATTCTGCGTCTTTAAATGTGGGTGCAGTGAAGACATTGTGGCTCGGCACTTCTTTGAAGGGGCGAGCGACGCCGTTTGCGTCTTGGAGATCGTCGAGGCAGTATACGGATGAAACGCAAGTTTCGCCGAGTTTGCCGTCAAAATCGTATCTTTCAAGAGTGGTGTATCTTCTGGGAGAGTAATAGCTCACGCAGGAACCCGTTTGGAAGTCGTAAAGCGTTCTGCCTTCGACATCGGTGTAAGTCATTGCGTCGCAAACGTGCATGTGTCCCGTAAAGACATAGCGGGCACCCATATCGAGCAAGCGTTTTGCGGTGTTTTCCCAGTTGTAAATGGTGAAGTCTTTGAGAATTTCGTCTTCCATTTCCCAGTGCGGAAGCGCGTTTTGGTGGAAGCAGCTTATGATTGTTTTTTCACCGAGCGTGGCTTTTGCATTTTGTTCTTCGCAGAATTTTTGCATCCAATCGAGCACGCCTTCGGTGAGTCTGCCGCCGCAGAGGTGGTCAAGACCTGTCGAGCGGAACACAACCGCATTGTCCGACGAAAAATCGGGAACTATCGTGGTTGACGTGTCCACTGCGCCTTCTGCGGTTGCGCCGTAATAAGTGTATGATGTGCCGTTTGCTTGTTTTTTGTCTTTGAGAACTTCGTATTCTGCGGCGTTGACTCTTACGTATGCTCCGACGTCTGCGGATTCTCTGTCGTGAGCGTCGATGACCATAAACGCATAGTCGTTGTGATTTCCGTCTGCGATTTCGACAGAGAGGGAAAGAGCATTGCTGACATCGCCGATTTGATAGTACTCTTTGAGCTTGTTGGCAGTCGTCCCGCCGGACATATTTCTTACCGCTTCGAGATGCTCGTTGTAATAGTGAATTTCAAGGCCTTTGGCGTTTTTGGAGGGGATATACGTCGTGGTGTATTTGCCATACCAATAGTTTTCGGGCAGATAGTTGGTGAGTTTGATTGCTCCTTCGCTTCCGTCAAGGTTTGCATCGGGGTAGCCCAAACCTGCAAACACGAGAGCGAATTGCATCGAACTCAAAGCGTCGGAAACACGCTTCGAACCGTCGGTTTTGGAGTAGAGTGCGCCCGACGTGTTGTAAAGGTCGTGGTTGCCCGGCGTTGCGAAAACCTGGAAGTCGGTGTATTTGCCACCTAAATCTCTGACGGTGTTTTGCAAATATCTCAAAGCGTTTGCAACGTCCACAAGTGCGGTGACTTCGCCGTTTTTGCTGAGGTCGCCCGTTGCAAAGACGTATGTAGGCGCAATGCCTTTCTTTGCGTCTTCGATGAATGCTTCGATCTGCTGTTTGAGGATCATCCCGCTTTCCATAACGAGTTTCGTGTCGCCTGTCATGGAATTGTAGAAGTCGCTTGTTTTGTAGTCGGAGCTGTTGACGTCCTGATAGCAATCATCGACGGGGAAGTAGTGAATATCGCTGAATTGACCGATTTCAAGTTTATCCACCGGCGATTTTGCAGTATCGGCCGTTGCAATGCCCGCAATCGAGAATGTCATGACGCTTGCAAGCACGATTGCAAGAGTTGCGACAAACACCAGTGGCAGGCGTTTTTGCAGTTTGTTGCTCATATTTCCTCCTTATGCACGCGTGGGCGCGCAAATTGTTCTTTACTTAACGATTGTACATTAAAATACAATTAAAATCAATATGCAAGTTTGCAAAAATCGTATACCAAATCCGATTTTGTTCGATAGTTTACAGTTTGATTGATATTTTGCTGAAAAATGGATTTATTATTTTAATATCGTGAAAAAATCAAAAATAATTTTGTAAATATCTCAAAAATATATTGACAAAAACGGTAGCGAAGAATATCATATATATGAACATTTGAATAACAGTTCAAGTGTCGGAGAAAAAATGACATATACAATTGACGAAAACACCAAAACAACCGCGATCCCTGACGAAGATGTCGTTGCGTCCCTTTCCGAGCTTTTTAAGGCGCTCGGAGATCCTACTCGCGTGAAAATTTTGAGCTGTCTTCAAATCAGTGATATGAACGTAGGGGATATTGCCGACAAGCTCGGGATGACTACGTCCGCCGTGTCCCATCAGCTTCGCGTGCTTCGCGCAATCAAACTCGTAAAAGGCACGAAAGAGGGCAAGGAAGTCAGATATTCTCTCGACGACGACCACGTTACGCTCATTATGCAATGCGGTCTGACTCACGTCAACGAGGAAAGATAATTGCGCAATGGCCAAAAAACAGGGTGAAAACCCCTGATTTTTTAGACGCAACACTTGAATAGTTGTTCAATAATCCAACTGTTCAACAAAAAAAATACAAAGGATTTAACCCGAAAGGGAAGCATAGAAATCGAAAAGGAGAAACAACAATGAAAAAAGTTTACAAACTCGAAGATCTCGACTGCGCAAACTGCGCCGCAAAAATGGAATGTGCCATCAAAAAACTCGACGGCGTAAACGACGCAACGGTAAGTTTTATGGCTCAACGTCTGACAATCGAAGCGGACGACGACAAATTTGAAGAAATCATGGACAACGTGCAAAAAGTTTGCCGCAAAATCGAGCCCGATTGCACGATTTTGCGCTAAATGCAAAACGATACGCAATTTTTAGTCCGAATAGATAAACAAGCAAACGATTTATCGTGATAAAAATGCTGTAAATATGAAAAAAATCAAATTATCGAGAAAAGAAAAAAAGAATCTCATCCGCATAGGCGTTGCGCTTTCGATGTTTTTTGTTATTCTTATCGTTGACAAAACAATCGGACTTGCGACGTCGGTTGGCGGAAAATACGGTTGGCTTTTGCCGTTCTTCCTATATTTTGCCGTTTATATGGTCATCGGTTACGATGTTTTGTACAAAGCGGGAAGAGGAGTATTTCACGGACAAGTTCTCGATGAAAATTTGCTTATGTGCGTTGCCTCTCTCGGCGCGTTTGCGCTTGGCATTTATACGAGCGTGACGGGGAGAGCGCAGGAAGGTTTCGATGAAGGATGCGCCGTATTGTTGTTTTATCAGGTCGGCGAATTCTTCCAAAGCTATGCAACCGGAAAATCCAGAAAGTCGATTTCCGCGCTTATGGACATTCGTCCCGATTACGCCAACGTGAAGAGGGAAGACGACGTTGTCGAACAAGTAGATCCGAGCGAGGTCAAAGTCGGAGACGTCATCGTGGTTTATCCCGGTGAAAAAGTGCCGCTTGACGGAATCGTTGTGAGCGGATCGACCACTCTCGACACAAAAGCACTTACAGGTGAATCCTTGCCAAGAGAGCTTTGCGAGGGGGACGAGATTATAAGCGGTTGCGTCAATTTGACATCACAAATCGAGGTTGAAGTGACAAAAGTATTCTATGATTCGACCGTTTCTAAAATACTTGACCTCGTTGAAAACGCTTCAAGCAAAAAATCCCAAGCCGAAAACTTTATCACGAGATTTGCAAAATATTATACTCCGAGCGTTGTTGCGGCTGCCGTTTTGCTTGCCGTCATAGGCGGCGCGGTCAGCAAAGATTGGTATACCTGGATATACAGAGGACTAAGTTTTTTGGTTGTTTCGTGTCCGTGTGCGCTTGTCGTGTCAGTGCCGCTTTCCTTCTTTGCGGGCATCGGCGCGGCGTCGAGATTCGGTATTCTCATCAAGGGTAGCAACTATCTGGAACTGATGAGCAAAGCAAACATCTTTGTCTTTGACAAGACCGGCACGCTTACAAAAGGCAACTTTGCCGTCACCGACGTATCTCCTGTCGACAAAAAAGACGATATACTTCGCCTTGCCGCTATTGCCGAAAACGATTCGAATCACCCCATTGCACGCTCAATCGTGGCTTGTTATGACGGTGAAATCGAGGGAGGTTATACTCTCACAAACGTTGCGGGATTCGGCGTTATCGCAACAAAAGGCGACGACGTTATATATTGCGGCAACGAGAAACTTATGAAATCTTACGATATTCCGTATGTCGCGCACAACGGCGTAGGCACCGTCGTTTATGTCGCCCACAACAATGAATATGTCGGTTCGCTTCTTATCAGCGACGAAATCAAGGACGAATCGGCGTCTGCTGTTGCGGAGCTTAACAAAATGGGATGTAAAACGGTTATGCTTACAGGGGATAACGAGGCAATTGCATCCGATGTTGCTGCAAAAATAGGTCTTTCGGGCTACAAAGCCTCGCTTTTGCCTCAAAACAAGGTTGAAAACGTCGAGCAAATGCTCAAAGACAAGAAAAAAGACGAAGTATTGTGCTTTGTCGGCGACGGCATCAACGACGCACCCGTGCTTATGCGCTCGGACATCGGCATCGCAATGGGCGGTGTAGGGAGCGACGCGGCAATCGAGGCAAGCGACGTGGTGCTTATGCAAGACGATTTGACGGGAATATCCACCGCAAAACGTATATCCAAAAGGACTATGCGTGTCGTTTACGAGAATATAGTCGGCTCGCTTGCAGTCAAACTTCTCATAATGGCACTCAGCGCAACGGGTGTGCTCGGCGCGGCAACCATGTGGATTGCCGTCATCGGCGACGTAGGCGTTGCAATCGTTGCAATCCTCAACGCAATGAGAGTCAACAAAGGCTACAAGACGCTTGTGAAACAAAAGTAAATACCTTGTTAGATACATGAAAACGATGTGATTTTAATCTGGCTCGACGTTTCGCAAGCAAAAGCTAAACAGTCATGATTTTCCCCTATTTATATGAAAAACGGATTTGCAAATTTGCAGTCCGTTTTTCTATTATCGTCGTTAAGTATTGTTTCGATTATGTATAAATAGAAAGAACTTGAAATGATTGCGAGAGAGCGATTGTGATATTCGCCGCTTCGTTTTGCATATTATATAGTGCGTAGAGAGGTGGATTATACATTTTATGGCACTTATGCTTGCAATACTCGGATTGTTAGGTATGTTGGGATTCTTCGGCGGCTTGTGGTTTTAACCGCTTCGGATTCTAATAAAACAGCGTTTTCGTTTGGGTCAAAACGTTCGTTCGATTCCGTTAAATCGATTTGAAATGAAAAAACACATCTAAAAGATGTATTTTTTTTACTTTGATATTACGTTAAACGTCAGATTTCCATTGCAATTTTCAATGCGGCGTCAAACGTTGCTTTTTGAATATCGTGTTCCGCTTCGTTGCCGAGATTCGCTTGTTCCCAAGAATCGTCGTTCAACAAATCGCCCGAAAAGAAAAACGTATACAATTCAAATCCGTAATAATTGCAAATCGCTTGTAATCCCGACGATTCCATTTCAACCGAAATGCAACCTTCGCTTTTTCTTCGTCTTGCTTTATCTTGCGTTTCCATATACAAGGCGTCAGTCGTCCACGACCTTCCGACAACGTACGGCAAATTGTATTTTTGAAAGATTTTTGCAATCTTGTCGCAGTTTTTTATTTCGATATAATCGGACGGCGGCATATAGTGATAAGAAAGCCCTTCGTCGCGATAGGAATAAGAGGGGACTATCAGTTTTCCGCTACATTTTTCCTTATCCAAAACGCCGCACGAACCGTATACGATAAACTTGGTTGCGCCCGAAACGTAATTTGCTTCGTACATAACGGACGCGGCAACGCACGAGCCGATTGGACTCATATAAAACAAAAGTTTTTTCCCGTTGACTTCAAACAGATAAATATCGATGTGTCCGTTTGCCGTTGCCGAGTGACCTATGGGGTGGCTTTCGTATTTTTCCAAAAACATTGCCAAAACGTGCCTTGAAAACGACACAATGCAAACGTCGGCAAAAAACTTCTTTTCGCCGTAAAAAGCACTTATATCAATCAATGGTTTCGATTTGTTGTCAAATGAATCGATTATGCTCATACTTTTTCCTATTTCCGTACAAGGTTATGCAAGGTTTTGTGCTGTTTTTCGGATAATCCGATTGTTTCGGTCATTATATCATTTATCCTACGAGATGTAAACGCCAAAATTCTTTTGCATTTATGAAATGTGCGGAATTAGAGTATGGTGCACAATTCATTGGATTTTCAGTTTTCCCGCCCGTTCGATTCCCTAAACTTGATTTGAAACGAAAAAAGCACATCATTGAGATGTGTCTTTTCTTTGGTACCCCCATAGGGAATCGCTCCGCTTGACCTATGCAAATTGCCCGCACGACACAGGCACACATCTTTATTGGTTTCTGCACGACTTTTTGATAGGTCTGCGCTATCTCGCCGGGGCGGGCGCACAATTCACAGGATTGTGCGCTTATCCGCCCGTTCGATTCCCTAAACTTGATTTGAAACGAAAAAACACATCGTTAAGATGTGTTTTTACATTTGGTACCCCCATAGGGAATCGAACCCTAGTTTCCGCCGTGAGAGGGCGACGTCTTGAACCGCTTGACCATGAGGGCAAATCGATATTGCTTTGTGATAATAGCATAATTTTATGCTCTACGCAAGCAAAAATTTGTATATTTTCTCAAAAAAACTGCTTTTGGCGATCAACAACGGTTTTATTCGGTGATTATGATAAAAAAATATCAAATTCGGTATTGATTTTTTGATATTGATATTATAAAATACATTTGTATTTAAAATATAAGGAGAGAATTATGGATCCCAAATATCAAAGTTTGTTTACGCCTTGGAAGATAGGCAACTGCGAGATTAAAAACCGCATCGTGCTTACTTCTATGGGCGGAACTTCAATCTTCGGTTGGATGGAACCGCATCACTTTGACAAAGAAGCCGCAAACTTCTTGCTCGATAGGGCAAAGAACAATGTCGGTCTTATTTTGCCGGGTATTGCGCCCATCAGAAACGTTATCGGCGGAAATTGGCTTTACAAGAGCAAAAGCTCGTTCAGACATCTCAAACCGTTTATGGATGAGCTTCACAAAACGGGTGCAAAGATGTTTGTGCAGCTTACTGCCGGTTTCGGACGCTCTTTTGCAATCAGCTCGATGATGGAAATGCTTGCCACAAACAAAGTTTTGGGTGCAATCGCAAAGCCGTTTATCAACATCGACCAACTCACTATGAGCGCAAGTCCAAATCCTAACCGTTGGAGCGACAAAGTGCCTTCTCGCGCAATGACCGTAGACGAGATTCACGAGTTTATCAAAGCGTTCGGCAAGACGGCAAAGATGTGCAAAGACGCAGGCGTTGACGGCGTTGAAATCCACGCCGTGCACGAGGGCTATTTGCTTGACCAATTCACGATGAAATACACCAACCAACGCACTGACGAGTATGGCGGATCCATTGAAAACAGATATCGTTTCCCCATGGAAATCGTCAAGGAAATCAAGAGAGTTTGCGGTGACGACTATCCCGTATCCCTCAGATATTCCGTCGTTTCCAAGACGAAAGGCTTCCGTCAGGGCGCACTTCCCGGTGAAGAGTACGTCGAAGTCGGGCGCGATATGGAAGAGAGCAAGATTGCGGCAAAGATGCTCCAAGACGCAGGCTATGATATGCTTAACTCCGACAACGGCACGTACGACGCATGGTACTGGGCGCATCCTCCTGTATACATGCCTCAAAACTGCAACCTCGAAGACTGCGAAGAACTCAAAAAAGCGGTGGATATTCCCGTCGTTTGCGCAGGCCGTATGACTCCCGAAGTCGCGGCAAAGGCGATTGCGGAAGGCAAGATCGACGGTATGGGCGTTGCACGTCAATTCCTAACCGATCCCGAATGGGTGACAAAACTCATGCAAGGCAGAGAAGACGACATCATGCCGTGCATTTGCTGCCACAACGCATGCTTCAATATGGCTCACTACAACGGCGTTCCCAACGATCAGGATTTGTCGGACACCGCAGGCATGGCTCGTTGCGCACTCAATCCACACACCATGCAATCCAAGAAGTATAAGATCGTTCCCGCAACCAAATCCAAGAAGATTGCCGTCATCGGCGGTGGTATCGGAGGTATGGAAGTCGCAAGAGTTGCAACTCTTCGCGGACACAAAGTCACAATTTACGAAAAAGGCAACGACCTCGGCGGCATCTTCGTCGCTGCGGCTGCTCCGTCTTTCAAGGAAAAGGACAAAGAACTTATCGAATGGTACAAAAAACAAATCAAAGATTTGGGCATCGAAGTGAAGTACGGCGTCAAGGTTGACGACGTGACCAAGCTCGGCGCAGACGAAGTCGTCGTTGCAACTGGCGCAGTGGCAAGACGTTTCAACGTCCCCGGCGTAGAAAAAACAATCGAAGCGTGCGACTTCTTGCTCGGCAAAAAGCAAGTTGGCGACAACGTCGTTATCATCGGCGGTGGCTTGACCGGTTGCGAAATCGCATACGAATTGCAACTTCAAGGCAAACATCCCGTTATCGTCGAAATGAAGAACGACCTTATTGCAGTCAAAGGCGTGTGCCTTGCAAACTCTTCTTATTTGAGAGAGTACTTTGCCCTCCACAAAGTGCCCGTACACCTTGAAACGAAGCTCGTTGCTATTACGGACAACGGCGTCAAAGTTCAAGACATGAAAACAGGCAAAGAGTTTGAGATTCCTGCCGAATCCGTCATTATGTCCGTCGGATACAAGCCCGCACCCGTCGCGCAAGAGGGCAAACACGTTCACGTTGTCGGCGACAGTGCGAAAGTCGGCAATCTCCGTACGGTCATCTGGGGCGCATGGGATGTCGCAATGAAACTGTAAAGCGTTAAGCGCGCTATTTAGCGAATAACTTCGGCAGAGCCGTCCGTCCGTCAACTCATTTACGACAAGTAAATTAGGGTTGCCGTTCGGACGGCTCTTTCTTGTTCTTCATCTAAATATTGCGCTTTACGAATATGTGCGGTTTTGTTGAGGATTGATTCAAGATGTGCCTTTCTTGTTTGACGTTCAAATATCGCACTTAAAACCTTTGTTGGCGTAATGCGCAAAATGTTGTTGAAATAACGACGAAAGATGATATAATATTCACAAAATATGAACGCACAGAGGTGTAGTGTATGAAAAAAACAACTATGCAAAAATATGCTCGTCTTATCGCTCGCAAGGGCATAAACGTGCAAAAGAATCAGGAAGTTATCGTCAATGCGTCCCTCGATCAGCCCGAATTTGTCAAAATGGTTGTTGAAGAGTGCTATCGCGCAGGCGCAAAAAAAGTCACGGTGGAATGGAGTTATCAACCTTTGACGAAACTCAATTACCGCTATCGTTCAATGAAAACTTTGTCCACAATCGAAAAGTGGGAAGAAGAGAAGTTGGCGCACAGATGCGATGTTTTGCCTGCGATGATCTATATCGATTCCGACGATCCCGACGGGCTCAAAGGCATCGATCAAAACAAAGTTTCAAAGGCAAGCCAAGCAAGATATCCCGTCTTAAAGCCGTATATCGACAAAATGGAGAACAAATATCAATGGTGTATCGCAGCTGTTCCCGGCGAAGCGTGGGCAAAAAAGGTTTTCCCCGGCGAGAGAGTGGGCAAAGCGGTTGAAAAACTTTGGGACGCTATCCTTTACACTTCCAGAGCGGACGGCGAAGATCCCGTAAAAGCATGGGAAGACCACAATGCCGACCTCAAAGCGAGATACGATTATCTCAATTCTCTCGGCATCGAATCTTTGCATTATACGGCATCTAACGGCACAAATTTCACAGTTGGTCTTATTTCGGACGGACTTTTCCTTGGTGGAAGCGAAGACACGCTCGGCGGTGTGGAATTCAATCCCAACATTCCCAGCGAAGAAGTTTTCACGTCGCCTATGAAGGGCAAAGCAGACGGCATCGTGTACGCAACACGTCCGCTTTCCTATCGAGGTGAAATCATCGACAATTTCTCCGTGCGTTTTGAAAACGGCAAAGCGGTCGAAGTTCACGCCGAAAAGGGTGAAGAGCTTTTGAAACAAATGATTTCAATGGACGAAAACGCCGCATATCTCGGAGAGTGCGCTCTCGTGCCTTATGATTCGCCTATCCGCAACTCCGAAATCACGTTCTTCAACACCTTGTTCGATGAAAATGCGTGCTGCCACCTCGCTCTCGGACGCGGATTTGAAAACTGCCTCAAAGATTACGATAAATACACGCACGAAGAGTGCCGCCAAAAAGGCATCAACGATTCCATCATTCACGTTGATTTTATGATCGGTTCGCAGGATCTCGATATCGACGCCCATACGGCGGACGGTAGGGATGTGGCGATATTCCGCAACGGCAACTGGGCCTTTTAAAACCTTCTGATTGAGCGAATAACTGTGTCAAAGCCTCTTTCCCCGAGTAGTCACGTACGTCCATGTACGCTCCTACCCGTTGAAAGAGGCTCTTCCTTGTTCTTCATCTCAATCAGAAGGTTTTACAAAAAAAACATCAGGTCGGCTTTGTCAACGCTCTCGTCTATCAACCCGTGTACGACTGGGCTTGCTATCCGAGGGGCGTTTTCGCGTTATCCATCAATTTGGAGTGCTCTCTGTATAAGTATTTCGTAAAGATCCGGTCAATGCTCCTTTGCTCATCCGTCATGTATCACACATACATTAGGCGGATTCGCAAAAGGGCGATTCCTTGTTCTTCATCTCAATCAGACGGTTTTACAAAAAAACAAAAGGTCGATGTTTTGTCAACGCTTTTCCGCTATCAAGCCGTTTAAGTACACGGAGCTTACTTTTTGAGAGGCGTTTTTTAGTTATCCGACAAATTGGAGCACTTTCGGTGCAAATATTTTATAAAAATATGGTTAAACAATAAATCCGTTATCAAAAAAACAGTCGCTCGATTGAGCGACTGTTTTTCTCTTGATTGTCCCGCACCGCCGTGTGATGCCATTTTATAAACCCGCCGTATAGCAGGGTGGGTAAAGACTGCCGTGCAGTATCTGCCTTCCACTGATATGATGAGGCCTGGCATCGCTGCATTTTTGTCGGACGCGTCATCCCGTATAAAATTTGTGGTTCAAAATAGAGCACCATCACAAACATAGCAGGAATCTTTTCCTACGTTTAATATACCATAGCTTTTTGCTTATTGCAATACCCAATTATCAACTTTGTTTTCTTTTTGTTGATTTAAAACCGCGAAACTCTCTCTATGCGAAAGATTGTTTCGGGCGGGGTATAGCGACTTTGACACCGCAATTTCTTTTTTGATACCGCAATTTCTTTATCGTTTTTTAATAAAAGTATTTCAAAAATTGTCAAATTTTATAATACTTTTTGACACTTTTTATCATTTCGGGCGTTTTGGCAATACTTTTTTCAAGATATATATTGATAAAACACTTTGCGTATGCTAGAATATATCAGTAAAAATATTTATAGGGGTTAAACTATGAAATCTCTTACTATCAAATCAAAAACAATCATCGCCATATGCTTGTTTGTCGTTTTGTTCGCAACGCTTGTTGCGGTTGCGTCGGTTTTCGATTATCAAGTGAGCCAAATTCTCACCAAAAACGCATTGAAACCCGGTGAATATCTTGCAGACGACATCTTCGGCGTTGTGGGAGAAGCAATCGGAACGTCGCCCATTTATATTTTGCTCGGCGTATGCACCGCAATCCTTTGCTGGTTCTTTGCAAAAAACTTCAAAGACAAAAAATGGGGCATAGTTCTTGCCGTAATTTTCGGTCTTGTAGGCACGGTTGCGTGGTGGTATTATATCAAAGATATAATGAAATACATTCTCGAACATGCCGCAAACGAAGTCGGTGCTATCGGTTCTGTCGTTTACGAGTATCGCCACAACGGTGCAGTCGTTGCTTGTCAAGTGCTCATCGCGCTCACCCTTCAAGCTCTTACGGTGCTTTCCGTTCGTCCTTTGAAAGCCGAAACTCTCAAAAAACTCGTTTGGTGGGTTATTGCGGCTCTTGCGGCGTGCGTTTTGGCAAATATTCTCATTATGATTATCAAAGAACCCGTCGGCCGTATGAGATTTAGAGCAATCAACTCCGAAGTCGGTCAAAGACTTATTAACGCGGGGTTGGTGAAGGGCTACACTCCTTGGTATATCTCCAACGGTCAACCCGACGAGGGCATAATCAACTCGTTTATCGACGCATATCCCGGTGCAGGCGACGCATTCAAGTCGTTCCCGTCCGGGCACACTTGCGCGGCAGGGATGTCGTACGCACTCATCATGCTCCCCGACGTTGTGGATTTCAAGCACAAAAAAGCGGGCAAAATCGCATGCTGGGTTACGCCTATTGCAATTACGATGCTCGTTGCAATCAGCCGTATAGTCGTCGGTGCGCACTATATGAGCGACGTCACTTTCGGCGGCACGTTTGCGTTTATTTCCTTTATTATCATGCGTGAAATCTTCATTTGCAAGGGAAGTCATTTCTTTGCATTGATCCCGCGCCTTGCACCGAAGAAAGCGGTTACGCTTCCTGCCGACATCGAAGTCGAAAATGCAGTCGAAACGGTTGAAAACGACGTCGAAGAAAATCTCGTAGACGAAAGCGAAGTCGAAACCGCTTGCGACAACACTGCCAAACTTTCCGACGATTTGAACGAAGAAATCGCACTTTGCAGTGAACAAGCCAACCAAATCGGCAAGGAAATCGCCGACAATATCAAAGACGGCGTAGTTATCGAATAAAACTTGTTTGCGGCGTATGCCGCCGCAAAAGCTATTGTTTCATTGTCAAAAAGCCCGACAAAAATCGGGCTTTTTGCGTATAAAATTGACATATAGCATTTTCAATGCTACACTCATCGTTGCAACTATGTTGCGCAAAAAGATATCTATGGAGATCTACTATGAAAGCGGTTGTGTCCGTCATCGGAAAAGACCAAAGAGGCATCATATCGGGAGTCAGCACGAGGCTCTACGAGTTTGCAATTAACGTGCAAGACATATCGCAAACCATTATGCAAGACTATTTTACGATGATTATGCTTGTCGATTTGTCAGAAGCAAACGCAGACTTTGCCACGATAAGCAAATCTTTGAGCGAACTCGGCCAAGAACTTGGCGTTGAAATCCGCATCCAAAACGAGCAGGTTTTCACGTCCATGCATCGCATTTGAGGTGGGTATGATAAACGCAAACGAAGTTGTCGAAACCAACAAAATGGTGTCGTTCGAACATCTTGACGTACGCACGGTTACGATGGGAATTTCCCTTCTCGACTGCGTGAGCGACAATATTGACGTGCTTTGTCAAAGAGTGCACGACAAAATCGTGAGCAAAGCGAAAGAGCTCGTCAAAGTCTGCGATGACATTGCCAATGAAATCGGAATTCCGATTGTCAACAAACGTATAAGCGTTACGCCCGTCAGCATAATCACCGCACGTACCGGCAATGCCTTGAAGGTTGCAAAAACTCTTGACGCTTGCGCAAAAGAAATCGGAGTCGATTTCGTGGGAGGATATTCCGCACTTGTGCAAAAGGGAATGACTGATTACGAAAGAGAGTTTATTCGATCCATTCCCGAAGCTCTTGCTTGCACCGAAAAAGTATGCTCGTCCGTGAATATCGGCTCGACGAAAGCCGGCATAAACATGGACGCGGTTGCCCTTATGGGCAAAGTAATCAAAGAAACCGCTTATCTGACGAGAGATAAGGACAGCATCGGTTGCGCAAAGCTTGTCGTTTTTGCCAATGCGGTCGAGGACAATCCGTTTATGGCAGGCGCATTTCACGGCGTAGGCGAAAACGATTGCGTCGTCAACGTCGGCGTAAGCGGTCCGGGGGTTGTGGAAGAGGCGTTGAAACACGTAAAAGGCGAAAATCTTACCGTCGTTGCAGAAACCATAAAGAAAGTTGCGTACAAAATCACGAGAGTAGGCCAGCTTGTCGCGCAAGAAGCGTCGAAACGTCTCGGAGCAAATTTCGGAATAATTGATTTGAGCCTTGCTCCTACACCCGTAAAAGGGGACAGCGTTGCGCATATTCTTGAAGAAATCGGAGTCGACACCGTGGGCGGATACGGCACGACCGCCGCTCTTGCGCTCTTGAACGACGCTGTTAAAAAGGGCGGAACTATGGCTTCGTCGCACGTCGGCGGACTCAGCGGTGCGTTTATCCCCGTCAGCGAGGATATCGGCATGATAGAATCCGCACAAAAAGGCGTTCTAACTCTTGAAAAACTCGAAGCAATGACCGCAATTTGCTCCGTCGGTCTTGATATGATAGCAATCCCCGGCGATACGTCCGCAGACGTTATATCCGCTATGATTGCAGACGAATCCGCAATCGGAGTAGTCAACAACAAAACGACAGCCGTCCGCGTTATCCCCGTTTACGGCAAAAACGAAGGAGAGGTATCATTCGGCGGACTTCTCGGCACTGCGCCGATTATGCCTATCAACCAAACCTCGCCCTCGAGATTGATTGAAAGGGGTGGGAGGATTCCTGCGCCGATTTGGGCAAACAAAAACTAAAACCGCGCCAAACCGCGCCAAACAGCGCCTAACTTCGTCAGAGTCATACGTCTGTCAACTCATGTACTATTTGTACATTAGGGTTGCCATTCGGATGACTCTTTCTTGTTATGCATCTGTTTGGCGCGGTTTGGCGCGGTTTCAACGAGTGAATAATATTTGAAGATATCCGCCTGTCAACTCATGTACGCTCTTGTACATTGGAGTTGTCTTTCGAGGGGTGTTTCCTTGTCTTTCATCTAAATCAGACGGTTTTATGTTTTCGCTCTAAAATGGGTGTAGGGGGGAAAAGATAATTTTAATTGAAATTTTCCCCCTTCCTCATGTGTTTGTTCGTCCTCTACAAGAGTGGAGAGGGTGAACCTTGAATGCAACATCACCCTTTCCCTTCGGGCATTGGACTTCGGCGTTTGCAAAGCAATCCGCTTTGTTCGCTTTGATTACAACACATTCACAGGATGTGTTGCTTAACGC
>ULMH01035679.1_pt1 | contig 19361 bp, 15 predicted proteins | sample 1951611 | NCBI WGS metagenome assembly ULMH01 (sample SAMEA4835546, study PRJEB28245) | human gut metagenome | biome: gut microbiome; material: fecal sample | place: Denmark | collected 2008 | reverse complement strand
CTTGTTTTGTTCGCTTGTTTTGTTCGCTTGTTTCTTAAATTCAAGCGATAAACGAGTCCTGTCAGGATTATAACTTTCTTCCACCACAGGCATTGGCCAGCCTTCATTCTCCCAAACCTGATAAATATCTGGGATACCACTACCGGCTCTTTCACCAATACCAATCATATTAAACATCTTCATTAGTGTTTTATTTCTAGGATCTGAAATACCACCACGAAGCATCTGCTTTTTACCAGTGCGAATGCTACCAGGATTCTCGATAACCAACTTGTCATCTTCCTTCTTAATCACTACACCGCAAGGCAAGAAATAATCTGTATTAACCAAACAATTAACTAAAGCCTCTCGAACTGCCTTATGAACTGGAGTATCATCCACCCTCGTAATACCTTCAAGCTTAAAAGGCTTCTTAATATCCTTTGCAATTTTGCTATTTACTCTAAAGAAGAAATCAAATACATTACCGCTCCAATCACCGGAGCTAGACTGCAAGCGATCTGTCCAACGTATTGTTGGGTCAAGCATCTCTCTATAATCTAGGAAATACTCTGGAAATTCTCTTACGATATGATATTCTTCACCGAACATAAGCAACCCAGCTGTAGTAGGATGTAATTTACCATCCTCGCCAAATCCTGCTGCACCTATTCTCTCTAAATACTCATCATCTGGTAAATTATTAAATATGTGCTCTGGACGATAGCTCTTATGATGATTTCTGAATCCCTTCAAGGACTCTGTATCAATTGCAGAAATATCAAACTGTTCTACAATCTTCATATCCTCTGTCTCATCCGCAGCATCACGGAGCATACCTTTAATTTCTGCCTTTGAGCAATGATAGTCGCCTTCCCAATCTCTACGATAGCAGCCACCAAATAAATCGTTATTAATATAAACAGGCTTCTGCTCACGTTTAGCTCTTGGTACATAAATAACCAGAATGGTATCACCATTAACCTCGTAGGACTCCACATTTTTATCCGATAGCAAATTAATGCTTACCTTCTTAGTATCATGAATTGTGTTCCAAAAGTTTCTCTTAAGTTTATCCGCATTCTTAAGTCCAGTAGTATACCAAGTTCCATCCTGCCGCTCTCCAACGCCAAGAATAATAACACCACCATTAGAATTGGCAAATGAGGAATACGACTCCCATAATGCTATAGGCAATCCACCTTCTGCCTTTTTCACTTCTCGGCAGTTATCTTCTTTGTATTTATCAAAGTTCGATAAATCAAACAAATCTGACATATGAGATTCTCAGCTCCTTTCCTCCATATACATAAACGAATTCTCAAAAATTATCAATTCAATTTTTCAGCCCATTCTGCTTCCTTGAAGCCAACAAGCACAGTATCTCCATTTACAACAAGTGGACGCTTTACCAACATTCCATTTGTAGCAAGTAACTGAATCTGTTCCTCTTCACTCATTGTAGGCAGCTTGTCCTTAAGCTGCATTTCTTTATAAAGAAGCCCGCTAGTATTAAAGAACTTCTTAAGGGTCAGTCCACTCTTCCCATACCATTCCTTTAATTCGTCATAAGTAGGATTCACCTCTACAATATGGCGCTCAGTATATTTTATATTATGCTCATCCAGCCATTTTTTAGCCTTTTGACAGGTTGAACATTTGGGGTAACATATAAATAACATTTATTAACACCTCTCAGTTTTCCTCCACAATCAGGGCAAATCGTAAGCAGACAAATACTCTCGCAGTACCATGAGTACGCAATAAAAATGCACATCCCATGGCTTATTCGTTAAGTCTGGGTTCAAAAATGATACAACAGTCCCCTGCCGGTACCTGCAAAAATAAGCATGATGCATCACTTTGCACCTGCCATAGAAAAAGATTAGATTTATTTTTGAGATACAAATCTGACTAACCTACATGTGATTTGTTCTGCTCTTTCTCTATGATCCACTTATCCCGTTGATAACTTCTAAAATATTGTACCATAGATTTTTCATTTCGAAAATTCCTTTCCTCTAAAAATGGGCAGAAGCAAACCTACAATTCTTCATAAAAAAAGACACCGCATTTTTACGGTATCCTCTAAGTTCATCTATTACATTGTCATATTCGATTCCGACATCTCCTGCTTTTCTGACATTACCATGTCATAGACAGGCTTTAAAATCTGTTCAAACCTCTTATAAAAGGTTTTCTGCAGCTCGGTGATATAAGGGACTTCATCAATAAACCCTTTTATCTGCTCCAGGTTAATTTGGGGACCATTCTTTGTATTGCGGCATTACACTGCGGCTCCTCTGCCGACATCAGGAAATCATAGTAATTGATTTTTCTTCCGTCTAACTTAATGGCTGATGTTGGAAATTGGTATATTCTAGCATTCATTACGTCTTCATTTACCAGTGCCTGTTCCATAATCCTTTCGTCTGCCTGCGGTAACAGACAGCTTCCGCAGTCATAAATCGGAACAAGACTTGATCCATATGAAAAGAAGCTCCTTAGTATCACTGCCATGCAGAAGTGTCTTGGTAAATCCAGATTCGATGAGCTGCTTACAGCCTATATTGAAAAGCCGCAAGGTAAACCGACGCTTGTACCGGAGAGCAATAAACGTTCGGCAATGAACAATGCAAAAACTGATTTTATGGAGGATAATTAAATGAACAAGAATGTAAAAATCAACAATCCTACCCTTGTAGATGCCTGGCGTCAGTCAAACCCACACATCGTACAATTCTGGTGGGCTGTAGATCATGCTGTCACCGAAGCCGTGAAATATAAGCACACGACTACAGAATACGGTCTTACCTTCTCCTGCCGAAGCGGCATTCTTTTTATCACACTGCCTTCCGGCAGAAACCTGGTCTATGTGAAGCCAAGAGCTATGCGCAGATCGCTACGCAGAGAGATTTCGATGCATTTTAGCAGAATTTATGTGTTTTTAATAATGACAATGTGTTGACATTATGTGCATATTTGAGTATACTATACTTGAATGGAGGTGTTCTGTATGGCAACAACTAATTTAAATATTCGTACAGACAAGGCAATCAAGGACCAGGCGGAGGAAATCTTCAATGAACTTGGTCTGAATATGACAACTGCTGTAAATATGTTCCTGAGAACCGCTATCCGTGAGCATGGTATTCCTTTTGAATTAAAACTGGAAGTACCGAATGATACGACAGCCGCTGCCATTGAGGAAGGCAGAAAAATGATGAAGGATCCTTCTGCTCCGCGTTATTCCAGTATGGATGCGCTTAAGGCAGCTCTCGACGTATGAAATACGACATTCAGTTTACCAATCAGTTTAAAAAGGATTTGAATCTTGCCAAAAAGCAAAATAAAAATCTTGATAAGCTGTTTGAGGTAATCGATATTCTGGCGAATGGCGGTACGCTGGAAGCAAAATACAGGGATCACGACCTTACAGGAAACTACAAAGGCACGCGTGAGTGTCACATCGAACCGGACTGGTTGCTCATTTATGAGATTAAGAACAACGTTTTAGTACTCATGCTTTACAGGCTTGGTACGCACTCAGAACTATTCAAAAAATAGATTTTAAAAACAGAATAGCAATTCAGAAAGCATCTATCAAAAATGGTAGGTGCTTTTCTTATGCCCATTTTTAAGGGAACCCAATGGTTCATTGTTTATACGCTCTTTTCTTCTTTCACAATATATTCCCTTAAATACTTAAACGGAAACGGAACAACAGTTAACATTCCATACCTTACAAACTCTACTCCCATAAGTGGCAACACTTTCTTAAAAATTAACTTGCTGCCTTCTACCGCCTGTATCTCACGCACTACGCTGGCTCTCTCAATTGTGTATTTCATTCCATTACCAATTTCACCAACTGAATATTTTGCATGCGTATCATCATAATCAAAATAATTAATGTCTATATTTCCGGAAAGATACTCGCGTCTCTCTTCTTCTCCACGCAGGTAGGCATATAGCATAATACCGGTATTCTCAAAAACATAGCGCACAACTTCTTTCTTTGTTGTAATTCCTTTGAATAATCCCATTACATTGGCTTTCGTGTATTCTGCATTCACGTCGATATGCGGGATAACTATATCCAATTCTGCCTGTACTTTTATTTTATCTGTTGTATCCATTACTAGACGAAGCCAAGTTACTACGTCTTTTCCTGGAAATCTACCTTCACTAGCTACATTCTTAAGCACATCACCCATCGCAGTATAATCAGGCATAGAATACATATTGGTATCCTTTATAAGATTAATATTACCCTCTGCATCTTTTACTAAACCTATAACACCTCTATAATCATTTTTATTCTCTTCATTCAAACCGAAATAATCCATGTATTTATCATACTCTGTCATGGTAAAAAGATTTCGTTTCAATGCTTCAATTTTAAATGAACCGTCCGGATGAATGGTCATGAAGTAATATGTACCGTCTACAACTACACCAAATAACCAGTCTGCTTTATATCCGTATTGACTCCAATCCACCAATGTAATTTTACCAGTAGCAATGTCCCTCTTAATTACAAGCTCTTTCAGAATATTATAAACTGCCGCTGATGATTGGTGTTTAAAATTCTCTACTGTAATATGCTGAACAACATAATCCTCCATGCTTTCTTGATGCGGGTCCACTTCCGAATCTGAATAGAAGGATTTATCATGTATATATCGTACGTTAAGCTTCTTCTTTGATAATCTTTTACCAACGCTGCATTTTGCCTTTGGAATAATTTTATTAATACCATCCGCTACATCCTGCAAATAATCTTCAGAAGTTTCAGAGTGTACAGCATCCACTATATTAATTTCAGAATTCAAAACTTCCTTTTTAACAATATCCTTATATAACTCCAATGACGCACGCTTATATTCCAAAACTTCGTCAATACTATATTGTTTAAATTTAACGCGAATATACTTACCAAATTCATCATGTAAGGCATTCAAAATATCATATAAAACACCCATCTTGGTACATGAAAACGTTTCATAATCCGTAAAGTCAAAGAATGTAATGCTACCCCTTTCACCATCTACGGGTTTTATAATAAAGTTTTCTCTACGGTCTTTATTTTCATTAGATACTCGTTTTAAGGTATTATTGTTATAACTGAACTCATATTGCGGATAATCCTGTAGCTTTCTTTTTTCAAATTTCATTTGCTTCTTAAGTGCCAGTGATGTCATCCTATGTGCTACCAAATTTACACACATATCATCTCCGACTTTCACCTCAAGGCACTGCATACCCCAAATAAAATTCTCCTTATCCTTATTCAGCCATGAAGGTCGAAAACATAATAATTTCCCAGACAGATTATTAAAGGATATCATTTCATCAACCGGACTCGTTAACGCATTCAAAAATAATTGTGTCAACAAATACTCCGGTATACTGCTACTTGTCATAGATTTTATAGACAAGCTATCTCCATCCTCTTTTGCATTCAACAAACGTACAAACTCAGCTCTGGAAATAGCGTTTTTAGGAAGCATAACCCAAAAACTCTTTCCACTTTCAAATTGCAGAGCTGATATCTTTATATCATCAATATCCAGAAAAGTAGCTCCACCTTTTATATATTTATCCGATGTTGTAACATAATAAAAATCATAATCTTTGTCAATGTTGGAATATTCAAACGAAGCCAGGAGTTCATTCGAATAAAGTTTCTTTATACTCATTGCAAATATCCCTCCCGATTTATTTTAGCTATGATTTCTGTTCCTATTTCTTTTCTATCCAACCGATATAAATATGGTATCTCAATAATTCTACCATTATCACTAGACGTAATCTGCATATTGTGATCAAGCATAATATTGATTATTACCGCTCTCTTTCCTCCACACTTATCTAGCTTTTCCAGGACGTTTTTCTTTTCTTCTTCCGCAGATATTAGCATGGTTTCTTTCCATAACTTGAAATCAACATACACGCCATTACCTAGAGTATAATCAAACAATTCAAAAAAATCCTGCGGCATTTCCTGCAACGTTACTCCTGCATATTGTTCTAAAATATATTTACCAACAACTTCGCCTAAGGCACCTTTATAAATATTATTAAACATAGGTGGCGTCAATATAAACTCATTAGGAACAAAGCTCGTTGCATATCCATGCTTTTCAAACAATGCTTTCACTCCTGGGATTTTCATAATCTCTTTCAAATGCACCTCATCCTCTGACATCTTTTGTGGAAGACTACCGTCAAACTTGATATTTATATTTTTATTATAGTCTCCTTCTTGCTCATAAGAATAAGCTGTAATTTCTCCCGGCGCACATATATATACAAGCTGATATTGCGAATTCTGTTCTACGTTTTTTCTGCTTAGTGTAGGCCTCATAAGACATAGCTCACGCAATGCTTTCCAATAGTCTATGCTATCATCAGTCCAATTGCGCTTCAGCTCATTTATAATCTGCATTGCCTTCAGTGCTAATGTTCCGGCACGATTTTCCATTACGGCAATATCCAAATTTTCATTTGCCTGACCATTATAATATATTTTACCCACTTTAACTAATTCCGCGAATTCAGGATTCAACATTCGTTGTTCCACAATAGACAAATCGTAATCTGTTAGAATGGTATTATCCACATAAATATATATATCCGGATTCTTGAGACCGGTTCTACATATTCTTCCTACCGCCTGTATTAATGTTCGAAGCGCATAATTATTTACGGAATCTGTTTTATATGGTTCTCCCTTTTTTCCTGAAAAAGTATAGCCACCGCTGAAACATATAAAAGCATCTTTGATTACCGCAATACCATCTTTACGAGAAACTTCTCCTCTTTCCATCAAGAATTCCATCTGATATACAAAACGAATTAAATCCTCAGCTTCAATCCCCTTTTTGCTATCCACATTCACCAGAAGATTTGTTGGTTTCTCAAGATATATGCAGTCAAAGTCTTTTTCCATATCTCCTCTATCGTAATCATTAACTGCCACGATAGTAGCATTCCCCGGTGCTTTATATTGCAAATTTTGTCCCGCACCAACTGTATTATAGGAAGATATGACAAAGAGTTTTTCTCCCTTTGACAATCTCTGTATAAACTCCGCACGCTTAGCATCATAATCTTCACTATTTATACTATATAACAGGTCTTTACCTTTTAATCCCTTGATACCATAAAGCTTAATAATAGCGTCTGCAAATTCCTCTAATAATTTAATATCAAAAAGCCCCTTATTCTCCTGTGGCAATTTATTATTAAGACACAAGAAGGATTTAACCGAATCATTTAAGATAAATGCCTTCATTACCTTTACAACACGAATAAAGTTATTCTTTGCATATTCAACGCGCTCAAATGATATTGATAATTTTTCCGCATACTTCTTTATAAGTGCTTCGTTTCCGTTAAATATCTCTGCTAATTCAGCTGTATCATCCGTACTATAACAAACCGGTTCCACATGAATATTCACTTTATCATAATTGACTACAAACGTCCGGAAAGACTCCTGCAATCTACACTTATCTACTTCTGGCATCACATAAAATTTGTCCTGCAACATCCTTTGAAGATATTCCAAATCATAATTACCAATAACCGTATCAAGTGTTGCTGTAGCTGAAATGCCTATAATCTGTGCCTTTTCAGATAAGTGAAGCAAAATACGCTCTGGTGAATCCTGAAAATCAAATAACTGAATCTCCGAACGCATACTATGATTAGGATCATCTATAAAATCATAATAGCGAAATCCTCTATCATAGACAGAGCGGTCAAAATACTTTAACGACATTTTTCCATTGCTGTCTTTTTTATCTTTCTTCGACTTTACCTGGCCTCCCATTACGATAGGCTTCAAATACCTTATCTGTTCTCTTGATAAATGAAACTCTGTCAGCACTGACTCAATTGCATTTTCAAACGTATAATCATCGTCACCCGGCCTTTTATCCTCATCCTTATGATGCTTATAATTAAACGAAAGATTTCTAGCTCCGTTCTGAAAATAAGTCAAGCAGCCTTTAACACTGGCAAGCAAACTTAATACGCCACCATCTTTCTCTGTTGGTCTTCTTTTTGTAAAACGCAACCAGTTCTGTTTTGCCTTCATATCGGTATCTATATCAATAAAAGCATTTTCTCCCTCAAATACCGAATGAAACTGTAAGTCATTGAAAATAAAATTACGACTTCTATCGCCCTTACCATCTTCTTCTGTTTTGAAGCTATATTGCATCGCAAAACGGTCATATGTTTCATCAAACACACCACCAAATTTTTCTATAATTTCCATAGGATTTTTCGCGTTTTTGTGTTCATCAAGATATGTTTGTTGTAACTTCGATGCAGTAGTAAGCTCTGCCGGAAAATCTCTCGTCTTCAAAGATGCATATACACGATGAAACAGACCTAAATAATCAATATGATTTTCTAAGCCTCTTGTTATGATCTGATTAAGTAACCTGTCTCTTGTTGCATCAAACTCATCTATAAAAATAATTGCATTTTTTGTAATATCATTATTGTAAAAGCTATATGTAGGTTCAATAATAGTAGTGTTTCCCAAGAAAAACTTATCCATTGACATAAAAAATATTCGCTTCGCTCTCGTATATACCGCCGGATACAATTCTCCTATCCAATGATATTCCGGATTATTAGCGATATTCTTTAACTTTTCCTTTGGTGTTCTGAACTGCTTCAGCTCGCTTTCTATCACCTTACGAAAGGCACCTTCCTGCTGCTTGCGAATTGCATCCTCTGCGTTCTTGCATAAAACATTTATAATGTCCTTACTGGTTCCTTTTAATTCACGCTTTTTATCTCTGTATTCGTTTAATAGTTTTACTGAACCATGTAAATCCTTAAATTCTTGTTTCATAGTGATTGCTGCTGGAATTTTTCTGGCACGATATAACTCGTCCAATTTTTCTACAACCATATCTGCATTAGCTTCTATTCGCAAACAATATTTATCATAATCATCTGCTTTACCGCGCTTTGCAAAATGTTCACGCAACTCCTTATCCGGCAAATTTTTCTTAAGGGTTGTAACAAAGAAAATCTTCTTATCTTTGAATTCAGGCGCATCATAATTGTCGACCATAAAATCCAATACACTATATGTTTTTCCAAAGCCAGTCGGCATATCCAACAAGAACAATCCCGTATCCATTGACTTGCAAAAATTTACAATCGCCTGTTTCATAGTATCCTCCAAATTTTTCTTATTTTGTCATCTATTATTTATAGAATATCTGCATAATATTTCCCATTCTCCAACGAGAAGACCACTTCTCCAGGAACAAGTTTTTCTCCCATATTTGCACATCCCACCACAGTCATTGCCCACTCTGAATATTCATACGGAAGTTTATAACACACCGTCTCCCTACCACTTTCGATAGTAACCATAGGAGTACCTGTATTACCAAATCCAATCGATAAAACTTTGTACTCATTCTTACCTTTTGCTATGGGCAATAGTGGTTGTCTTGATTCATCATAAAATACCTTTGCACCTCGCTGATTAAGGAAAAAATCATCCCCAGCATTTTGAACAAACTCTATTGGCAACTTATTTCCCATAACAGCATATCTTTCTTGTAATGCTTGACAAACAAATGCATTAAAGTGTTCCGGTAAAATATCATAATTTTCATTTCTTAAAGCTTCTGCATTTTCAAATTGAGACATAAACTGTAACAAAGCTATAAATACCACCAAATCATCCGAATATATACCCGAGTACGTACTGTACCAATATTTATTATCCACACAAATTATCTGATACAACTTCTTATATAAGCCCAACTGCCTATCATCAAGAATAAACCACCCTGGTTCTAATAAAGTTTTTTCAATTCTTTCATTCGCATAATCATTAGTCAAAGCTTTTTTCAAAGACTGCATAACTTTTGAAATTAATCCTATAAACATATCTGCCATTCTAATGCCGACATATTCTTGAGAATTTGCCTCTTTTAAATTTACTAAACCTTCTTTTTCTGCCGCCTTCAGCGTACTATGTAAATCTCCTTCTTCATCAATAATCAAATCATAATGCTTTATGTTCATTTCCTGAAGAAGTTTTGCAAATCCATTAAATGATGCATAATATTCCCAGTCTATGCTGATTATTGGCTCGACACTGTCCAACAACAAAAGGATTTGTTTAAATGCTATATTTTCGCGTTCTTTCAATACCATATTTTCTTCGTTTAAACATATTCTTTCGACGAAAAAAGCTCGCAACTCATCTACAAAATCCTCCGGTTTGCGATACATTGCCTCCATTACCTTGCATGGATGATAAACAAGAATTGCCTTAATAATTGAATACTTCATACAATCAATATCGACAAAAAATGAATTGTGATAGTCTCTAAACACTTGTTGTATTAAATATTCCACCTTACTAAAAATAGATATATATGTTACTGTGTTTTGATTAAACGTCAAAAGCAAATCTTCATAAAAACCAATAGTATGATTATTTAAAGTTGCAAAGCCATATTTAAGGTCTTTCTGCTTCATAGTCTGACTTTTTAACTCGCCATTCTTCTTCCTATACGTATACTTTTCCTCAAAAGCTTCATATTGCTTAATAATTATATCTTCGTTTTCTTTTTTCCAACCGATTATTGCAGTAGAAAAGTTATCATAATAGTTATCTGCTGTAACCGTTTGAATATTTATCTTCCGACTATGCTCTGTTTCGTCATAGAAAAAACTGTACTCCATTATTTCACCAAATTTCTTGTTTTATAAATGCTGATTCAATACTAACTTCTGTTCCAAACCATTCTTGTATATGTATAACAATCTTCGCCTATCAAACACAGGATTTGACATACTTCCCTGACTTAATTCTTTTATCTGCCGGTTTCGCAGCATCCTTTGGAATGGCCCATATATTACCGAATTTCATAGCCCCATCTATCATTCCTTCGTTACAGATTGTCTGCACTCTTCTCACTGAAAGATTCCACTTTTCTGCTGTTTCTTTAATTGTCATATATTCCATATTTCTTACCTCAATAAAGTTATAAAATACGACATTTTACTCTACCTTTTATTATAAGCGCAGAGGCGCCGAAAATCAATCTGAATCTATACATATTTCTGCGTACAGCCCATTACCTCTCCGCGTACAAAATTCCATAAAAATAACCTTTCAGCGCACCTGATACCAACTACGCCAAAAGGTCTATTTTTACTACACCCGTATTCAATTTTTCAATACAAGCACATATTTTTAAACCTATTTTTGTCGATATGTTTCCTTCAAAATAGGCCACAAACCCGCTTAAACTTGAGCTTTGCGCGATAGTAAGCAAACAGTCTCCACATGTGATGTCACTAACATAGGAACACACATCTTTCATCTCGTCTGTGATATGGGAACACAATTCTTTAGCTTTGTCCCCTACGCTCTTAGACTTGTCGAAACGTTCCTTTGCGTTTCCAATTTCATTTTTTAACCCTATTTTATATATGAAAGTTATTTTATAGGGATCTTTGTTTCCATCTTCATCATAGCCACCGACTATGACTTTTTCAATAATACTTTCAAAAATACCTCTGTCAAACTCCTGTAACACCTCATTTTGCGATAATGCCTTCTTAAAATCAGCTACACGTCTTTTTAGAGATACCTCATCTTCCATTTGCTGTTCTAACATCGCTATATTTGCTTTAATATCAGAAAGCTTTCTTTCATAACCTACATCTGTTTCCTCATATATATCTTGAGAAACAATTCCTCCCAAATATTTTTCCAGAAGGCTTTTTCGTTTTGATTGAAGATTATCTGCACTTTTTTGGTACTTCATCAATTTATCCCTAACAGAATCCTCACTCAAAGTTTTCTCCACTCTAGCAATAAATTCTGTCAGAACATCTTTGTTATCAGCACATAACATTCTATAGGATTCTATAAAGGCTTCTTCAATTACTTGCTCCGGTATACCTTTGCTATCCGGACAATATCGTTTTCCATGCTTCGTAGATTTTACGCATTGCCAAATCGTTTTCTGATATTTTGAACTGCTATGCCAACTCCGTCTGGATAAACTTGCTCCACAGAACCCACATTCTAACATACAACTAAAAGCATATTGTCTACTAAATTTTTCTCTTTTGCCCGGTGTTGCTGTCTTTTTTCCACCATTTCTTCGTGTTCTAATCTCTTGGGCTCTTGCAAATGTTTCTTCTGAAATAATAGGCTCATGATGATTTTTAATATAAAATCTATCCTCTTCTCCAAGATTTTCTAATCTTCTTTTTGAAATTGGATCAACCGTAAATGTCTTTCCCATCAAAATATCGCCTTTATATTTCTCATTATTGATAATCCCCATTACACTTGATGATGTCCACTTATTTCCTTTTATGGTCATTATCCCTTGCTCATTTAATTCTCTGGCAATCATGGTACTTCCAGCACCAGCAACATATCGGTCAAAGATGTATCTTACAACCTCTGCACCATCTTCATTGATAGACAGAGATTTTGTTGCAACATCATAATCATAACCAAGACAACCTTGAAATCCAACTAATTCCCCACGTTTCATTTTCATCTTCAAGCCCTTTTTCACATAAGCTGAAGTGTTTTCAACCTCTTGTTGTGCGACAGAGCTTAATATAGTCATAAGAAATTCGCCATCTTTCATAGTGTTTATTTTTTCTACTTCAAAATAAACGGCAATACCTCTTTCTTTTAACATCCTGACATATTTTAATGTATCCAATGTATTTCTGGCGAAACGTGGAAGACTTTTAGCAATGACCATGTCAATCTGTCCATCCATACAATCTTGTATCAAACGCTGAAAATCTTCTCTTTTGTCCACCTTTGTTCCTGTAATAGCTTTATCCGCATATACACCTGCAAATATCCACTGCTTATTATTCTGAATAAGATCAGTATAATATTTTACCATCGAATTATAGCTTTTTATCTGATCCTCATCATCGGTACTAACACGACAATATGCAGCTACTCTCAGGCGGTCAATCTTTCTTATTTTAGAAGATTCATCAAATGGATTGTTGGCTTTAATTACTTCAACTTCCATATTTCCTCCCTTTTGTGTTCCTACCGTAGTGTTCATTGTAATTATATTGCAACACACTCTATAAGTCAAGCTGTAATATTTGATATTACACCATAATCTTTCATCAAACGCTTCTTTATTTTTTCATACTCAAAATCATTTATCAACTTCATACTCAGTAATTGCTTCAACATAGATAATTGCATACTATATCTCAGTAGTTTTCTCTTTTCTATAACAAATCACCTCCAACACATTACATTACTAAAGATTTAAATTTATCTACTGATGACAAACAGAAATCAGATTTTCTAACTCTCATCAGCAGACAAATCTTTTTTTAAATACAGTACAGGTGGCAGCTCATTACACCGCCCACATCGGTATCGCACCGTCAATCCTTGTTGACCGGAAATCTCCGGAAGTATCATTATTAAAAATATGTATCATCGCCTTGTGCAACTGCTTCACTTTTTGCCAGACATTTATCGCTCCTTGTCTTTACTTCAATACCCTATTTCAGCATTTCTTCGTATAAGAACCTTCCTTATTTGTATAGGAAAGCAGACAGCTCTTGGCGTATCCGCATAGTGGCTCTACATATTCCACACGTCCTGCACGCATTTGTCTATAAAATTGTCAAGGTACACTTACAGGCTTCCGCCTGCATTTTGGATAAAATCAACTCCGGACTTATCAGTCCAAAAAGCACATAAACCACTTCCGTCTGCTATGAACGGTGTTGTAAAAATTATGTGCTTTACAAGAATGACAAGTTTAGAGTTCCAGTTTATCCGGCCCATACTTGCGGATAAGCTGAAATAAAACTTTTTTATGTATTCCATCTGCCAGCCCATACATTTCATGCAAAACTTTCAATTCAAGTGGTGTTAATGTATTCATATATGGTTTGTAATTATCCCCAACAAAAATCCCACCATCTCCTCCCTGTCTTGTATAGATTGGAAAACCAAGAGATAAAGCCTGAATATCATTTTGTATCGTGCGAACGGTAACATTAAATTCTTCTGCCAATTCTTTCGCCGTGATGCGACGTCTAACCATCAGAATACTAATTATTTCAGCTCTGCGATCTGCTGTATTCATGCTTTACCTCCTTTCTGTAAATTCTCCTATCTCATTGTAAAAAATGAACCGGAAAAAACCTTTCATATTCAGATAAGCTTTTCTCCTAATCGCTTTCGATACAATCAGGGCTTCCTTTTACATATCCAAAAGTTCCTATCTCCTCCGCTTTCTCTTATTGACTTTGCTATTTTCTGTTGCTAAAATCTTTTATGGATAAAATCATAAATTTATAAAAACACTCAAACTGCTATGGAGCTTCACGGGCATCTCTTGCCTGCAATAAGCCATAGCAGTTTTTTATTGCTTATGCCAATAGCTCTACAAAGCCGGACCGCATAAAGGCAGTCCAAAAATGGACAATAATATCCTTATGTGTTGTGGAACACTCGCCTAAGCTCGTACAACACGCAAATTCCCTACGGGAAATTTGCCAAAGATAGCAAGCACTGCCTGTGTTCCCTCACAGGCACCATTTCCACAAGTTCCTGCCATTCAGAAACTTGAAAAAATTGGCTTGCAATGGGCATATCCCCCCTGACCCCCTGATGCTTCCAAAATCAGTAATTGCCAAACCGGAATTTCTGATTTTAGTACACAAAAATACTCACCGCCGGAAACGGCATATTACAAAATCTTCTATCCTAAATATGGAAGGGAAAGGATGAAGCAATGGCACAAAGAGAACGACAAAACGAGCTGAAAATCTATCTGAGCGATGACGAGCAGTACATACTCGAACAGAAATTTAAAATCTCCGGCATGAAAAGCAAATCTGCCTTTATCCGGCACATGATTCTGTACGGATATGTCTATGACGTAAACTATGAACACTTGCGGGAATACAACACACTTCTCGCCCGTATCGGCAATAACTTAAACCAGATTGCCAAGCGGATGAACGCAACCGGGAATGTGTATGAAGCCGATGTCAAAGAAGTAAAGGAGCTGATGAAACAGGTATGGCAATCACAAAAATCCATGCTATCAAAGCAACCGTCCATAAAGCAGTAGCTTACATTTGCAACCCTGCAAAAACCGATGAAAGTATCCTCATTTCTTCCTTTGGATGCAGTCCTGAAACGGCAGCTTATGATTTCAAGTTTACCCTGTCAAAAACCAATCAGGCTGATCCAAACAAAGCCTTTCATCTGATACAATCTTTCATGCCCGGCGAGGTATCCTATAAAGAAGCTCATCAAATCGGCATAGAGCTTGCTGACAAACTTTTGGAAGGAAAATACTCTTATGTTGTGGCTACCCATATTGACAGAGAACACGTCCATAACCACCTCATTTTCTGTGCTGCAGATAACATCAATCATGAAAAATATCACGATTGTAAAAAAAGTTATTACCATATCCGGAAGTTAAATGATGAACTATGTAACGAGCATCAGTTATCAGTCATTTCTCCCACTGAGCAACGTGGAAAAAAAAACAGGGAATGGCTTTCTGACAACAACGGTTCTTCATGGAAAGCCAAGCTCAAAACAGACATTGATGAAGCTGTACGGGCAGCCGATTCTTATGAGGATTTTCTTGAACTCATTCGGGCAAAAGGTTATGAAATAAAAGGCGAAACCTTTGCTGAATCTGACTTAAAATATATTGCCTTCCGCCCTTTTGACAGAGAACGTTTTGTCCGTGGCAGCATCAAATCTCTGGGGGTGGAATACACCAAAGAGCGTATTAAAGAACGTATCGAATCAAAGAGTCTGGTGCAGCCACAAAAGCGTGTTCCTTTTCCTCGAAAATCAAAACCTATTGCCAGAGACTTTTCTTCCAAAAGGCTCATTGACACCTCTGAGGAAAAATTTGAACACAGTCCCGGTTTAAAGCATTGGGCTGACATTCAAAATCTAAAAATAGCAGCCGCAAGCTACAGTAGTGCAGACTCCATTGCCGAGCTGGAAAAACAGCTTGCTACCAAGTCACTCCTTGCAAAAACTGCAAGAAGCAGCCTTATAGAAACGGAGCATCAGCTAAAAGATTTAGGACTGATTTTGAAATATGCGGAACAATACAAAGTCAATCACATCTATCACGTTCGTTATCAGAAATCAAAAGATCTGGACGCCTATTTACGCAGACACGAAACAGAACTCCTGCTTCATGACGGTGCGGAAAATATGTTAAAACGCTTTGGAATTAACCTAAAAACTCTTGATGTTGACAAACTCCGCAGCGAATACAATGCTCTGTATTCCAAAAAGGAAACTTTACAGAACACCTACAAATCTGCCGAAAAAGAAATTAAAAATCTCAGCAGAAAACTGGAGAACATAAACCAGTATCTTGACCGGACTCTGGAGAAGATACATTCCGCTGAATACAAGCCGGAACAGAATCAAACATCTCTGTAAAAAACAACATTAAAAAAGGTGTATTGCAATGAGGTATTTTTCCTCTATTGCAATACACCCTTATGTGTGTAGTATTCCTTATTCATTTTTGTATTTAATAATATGTACCTATATCTTTTCCTCTTCTTTCTCATCATGTATTTTACTCCATATTAAAACTGTATTGTACTGTAATTCATTCTTCCTAATGTGTAATGTAAACTACTCTGGAGGTGAATTACAATGCAGGACATAAAACAAAATCTTGCCGATGCGGTGCGAGAAGCTCGCACTAAACTCGGACTATCACAGGAACAACTCGCTGAAATTTTAGGTTTTGACAGCCGTACCATACTCAACATTGAAAACGGACGTGGCAATCCAAAATTTGAAAATCTTTGTGCCCTTATCCGGTACTTGAATCTGACTGACAATAAAATTTTCTATCCCGAAAGCAAGGAGCCTCGTCCAAATCACGAAAGACTCCTTGCTCTGCTGGATGATTGCACTGAACAGGAATCAGAAGAACTGATTCCTGCCGTTCGCTATCTACTCAATTTGATGCGAACACACAACAAGCCAACCCTTTAAGAAAACCAATGGAATCCATGTGACACTATTGGTTTTCTTAATTTAAGTACATGTTTTGTTTATATCTTACTTGTGTAATATTTTAATTATTACATAAGTAAGATTTCAAGTCAATCTATTTTCTCTTAAATTGACAACTACACAAATAACATCTATAATATTTTTATTACAGCCGTAAGATTTAAGGAGGGATTTGAAATGAGCGATTTACCACAGATTTCTGAAGCTGAATTTGAAGTTATGAAAATCGTATGGAAACATGCGCCGATCAGCACCAATGAAATAACTGATAAATTATTACAGACTACGAGCTGGAGTCCAAAAACAATACAAACTCTAATTAAACGTCTAGTGAACAAGGGCGTTCTGACTTATGAAAAACAAAGTCGGGTATTTGTTTACACTCCAGTTGTGAAAGAAAGTGAATACATCGGTCAGGAAAGTAACTCTTTTCTAGAACGATACTACGATGGGGACATCACTGCCATGCTGTCTGCATATATAGAAAATGACAGACTGTCCGAAACGGAAATAGACACTCTCCGCTCTCTTCTTTCCAAGAGGTCAAAAAAAGGAGGTAATTAACATGGCTGATTTTATGATACGCTTTTTAATATGCAATGTATTTATCAGCGGTATCATCGGAATTCTTTTGATAGCCAAGCGGATATTCAAAGGCAACCTATCCAGCCGGATGCAGTATAATCTGTGGTTCCTGCTACTTGGATTGTTGGTAGTTCCTTTTATACCGTTCCGTTTAATTGGGTTTCCGCAAATCCTCTCGTGGCTCAGTAGCCTGAAAAGTTCTCCTACTTCTGGCACCAGAACCGCCATAGGAGAAGCTGTTGGGATCAATCCAGCCGGAAATGCAGACTGGATGAATGACTTTGCCCTTTCGGTAAATAGTGAGACTCCATCTAGCATCGGATACATACTATTTGGAATATGGCTTGTAGGCATCCTTGCAATGATTATATTGATAATCAAATCCTCTATCCGCTTACAGAACTTGAAAAAATCTGCGCTTCCCCTTCAGAACCCGGAAGTCCGAAAACTATATCATCGATGTATGAAAGAAATGGGAATTAACAGAAATATCCATGTTTACAGTACTGCATTTTTGAAATCTCCGATTATTGTGGGGCTTTTGAAACCTTGTATTTATCTGCCGATTCATCTCATCTCAGATTATAACGAATCGGACATGCGATACATGCTGTTACACGAGCTACAGCACTATAAGCACAAAGATGCCATTGCCAACTATCTAATGAACTTTGCCGGAGTAATATATTGGTTCAATCCTCTTGTCTGGTATGCTCTAAAAGAAATGCGCAATGACAGAGAGGTTGCCTGTGACACCTCTGTTTTAAAGATGCTTGAGGAGGATGATTATGCAGATTATGGTAATACACTGATCAATTTTGCGGAAAAGATTTCACTTACTCCATTTCCGTTTGCCGCCGGTCTTGGTGGAAACATGAAGCAGATGAAACGGAGAATTATCAACATTGTATCTTATGAGAAGCCGACATTTATAAAAAGAGTAAAAGGTATGACTGCATTCATGTTGACTGCTGTCCTTCTCCTTGGATTCGCACCTTTTATTTCTACATACGCAGCAGATGGAAGCCACTACCAATGGGATTCCTCTTCTGAGAATATTTCCTATGTAGACCTCTCCACATACTTCGGAGAATACGAAGGCAGCTTTGTTTTATACGATTTGGAAAACGATGCATGGAGTATACATGACATGGAGCATGCCACCTTACGGGTTGCTCCAAACTCCACCTACAAGATATACGATGCTTTGTTCGGATTGGAAGAAGGCGTCATTACACCGGAAAATTCGTTCATTGCATGGAATGGAGAAACCTATCCATTTGAAGCATGGAACGCAGATCAGACCTTACAGTCTGCAATGAACTCCTCTGTGAATTGGTATTTTCAAGCAGTAGATGAACAGCTTGGAGCCTCTGACGTTTACAGCTATGTTCAAGAAATCGGATATGGTAACGAAAACATGAGTGGCGATTTCTCCTCTTATTGGATGGAATCCTCCTTGGAAATCTCTCCAATAGAACAGGTCGAACTTTTAACCAAGCTGCAGAATAACAGTTTCGGCTTCGCCCCTGAAAATATCAATGCAGTAAAAGATGCCATCTGCCTTTCAGCTTCCGATGCCGGAACATTCTACGGAAAGACCGGAACTGGCCGTGTGAATGGACAGGATGTAAACGGATGGTTCATCGGTTATATCGAAACTGCAGATAATACATACTTTTTTGCCACCAACATT
>ULMH01031286.1_pt1 | contig 19679 bp, 13 predicted proteins | sample 1951611 | NCBI WGS metagenome assembly ULMH01 (sample SAMEA4835546, study PRJEB28245) | human gut metagenome | biome: gut microbiome; material: fecal sample | place: Denmark | collected 2008 | reverse complement strand
ATTTGTAAAACAAAATGAAACAGCAATAGATGCCTTTACCTTTGGAGATAAAGAGCTTAGTGGATTTTGGTATGGGAAGTATGAAGTAGGGGGAACACTTGCAAGTCCTTGTACCAATGAAACATGTAATGTAAGTAATATAGTAGTAAAACCAAATGTAACATCATTAAGAAGTCAAACAGTAAGTAGTTTCTTCTTTGCAAGTAGAAGTATGGAACAAGTAGGAAATAGTTTTGGATTTGTAAGTGCTGAAGTAGATACACATATGAGTAAAAATAATGAATGGGGAGCAGTAGCTTACCTTACTCAAAGTATATATGGAAGATGTACAAGTAGTACAAGTTGTACTGAAATAGGAATAAATAATAATAGTAGTTGGATAACAGGATATGGTGCACCAGCAGGAAGTAATGATTCTGCAACAAATGGAGCATATAATACAACACTTGGAAAAGATGCTTCAACAACAAAGAATATATATGGAATATATGATATGAGTGGCGGAGCAGATGAATATGTCATGGGAGTATTAGCAGATACAAATGGCAAACCAAGATCAGGTGGTAGTTCATTAGTTAATTCAGGATTTACAGGAATGTTAACTAAAGGAACAACATATACAGGAATAACATTTCCAAATAGTAAGTATTATAATTTATATACAGGATCATCATATACAGGTCATGCCTTAACCGAAACAAAAAACTGGTATAGTGATACCGCTGACTTCGTTAATACGATTGGCCCATGGTTCAGACGTGGTGATAGCTATGACCTTGGTGCGAGTGCAGGAGTGTTTCACTTCTTCAACCACTATGGTAGTTCTGGCAGCAGCAGCTCTTCGCGTCTTGTAATTTCCAATGAATAGCCCTACAGGGGTATTTATTGAAAAAAAACTAAAAAACCAAAAATGAAAGAAGTAGAAATGACATAAATTTATGAAATAAAATAGAAAGATTAACTTTCTATTTTTTGTGTAAAATCAGGTATAAAGCATTTACCTTTGGAATCTTGTTCTTGAACGAAACAATTTCTAATACCTAAATTATAAGCATAGTCTATCATATTTTCATATATTTTTTCATCAAGGGTATTATTTAGTTCATTATATTTTAATTTTTTAATTGGGGTATATTGATTCATTAAACTTATATAAATATTATCTTTATATGTATTATATAAATAATTTAATATTTCTTTTGTATCATTTTCCATATTAGGTAACATTAAATGTCTTACTATCACACCTTTTTTTAATAAATTATTTTTAAATTTACATTTAGATACTTGTCTTGTCATTTCTTCTAAAGCTTTTATACATATTTCTTTATAGTTATATGCTTTAGAATATTTAACAGCAATTTCATTATTAAAATATTTAAAATCAGGTAAATAAATATCAATATATCCTTCAAGTAATTTTAATGTTTCAACAGTTTCATAACCACTTGAATTATATATAACAGGAATATTTAATCCTTTTTCCTTAGCAAGATCTAATCCTTTTATAATAAGTGGTACATAAATTGTAGGGGTAACTAAATTAATATTATCAGCACCTTTATTTTGTAAATTTATACATATATTACTAAATTCTTCAATTGTTATTTCTTTACCTATATTATTTGTAGATATTTCATAATTTTGACAAAAGATACATCTTAAATTACAATTACTAAAAAATATTGCGCCACTTGTACCAAGGCATGGTTCTTCATAATAAAACAAATCTGCTTTTGCTATTTTTAACTTATCATTTGCTTTACAAAATCCTACTTCTTTATTTCTATTAACATGGCAAAGTCTTGGACATAAAATACAATCATTCATAAAAAATCACCTGTAATTTATTATAACTTATTTATTTATTTTTTCAAATAGTATATACTTATTATGGTGAATCTTATGAAGAAAATATTATTCTTACTTTTATTATTATTTATATTTCCTTTAAGTGTATTTTCTTATGATTTTAATATAAATAGTAATAATGTTATTTTGATTAACTTAAATGAAGATAAAATTCTTTACGAAAAAAATAGTGATTCTAAAACATATATCGCATCACTTACTAAAATAATGACTGCAGTTGTTGCATTAGAAAATATTGATGATTTAAGTACTAAAGTTCTTCTTACTACTGAAGATTTTAAAGATATATATAAATATGATTTACAAAAATCAGGTTTAAAAGTAAATAATTATTATTCTTATGAAGAACTTTTATACGCACTTTTAATTTCATCTGGCGCTGATGCAGCATCATGTTTAGCAAGAAATATCGGAGGAAGTGTAAGTAATTTTGTTAAAATGATGAATGATAAAGCTAAAGAATTAAATCTTAATAATACAAAGTTTGCTAATCCAATTGGATATGATGATATTAATAATTATTCAACAGTTAAAGAAATATCAATTCTTTTTAAATATGCACTTAATAATGAAACATTTAAAAAAATAATAACTACTTTTTATTATAAAACACATGATAATATTACTTTAAAACATACCCTTAATTATTATGCCAATAAGTATAATTTAAGTTTAAACAATATAAATGGAGGTAAAACTGGTAGTGAAACCTTAGCGGGATATTGTCTTGCATCAATTTCTTTAAAAGATATAAATTATATGCTTGTTACAACAAATTCTAAAATTTCAAGTGGTCAATTAAAAGATGCTTTAAATTTATATAAATATTATAGAGATAATTATAATTATCAAACCATAATAAAAAGTAAAGAAATAATTTATTATTTAAAAACTAAATATTTTAAGGAAGATAAAATACCTATTTATTCTAAAAGAAAATATTCTTATTATTTAGAGAATAATTATAATAAAGATGATATTAAGATAGAATATAACTTTTTAGATAATATATCATATAAAAATAAAATAAATTCTAAAATAGGAAGTATAAAGATATATTATAAAGATACTTTACTTGAAGAAGATAATATATATTTAGATAGAAAAATAAATTTTAATTTAATAAGTTTTATAAAACAAAATAATTATGTTAAATATAGTTTAATTACTATTTTTGTAGGAATATTAATTTATTTATTAAAACTATATTTAAATAAAAGAAAAAATATTGTTAATATTAATGAATAGATAATATCTTTTTATATCATTATAGATATGAAAGGATATTTTTATGGCTAAATATAAAGTTGAATTAACAGGGGTAAATACAAGTGAATTAAAAGTACTTACAAGTGAAGAAACAAAAAAGTTATTTTTAAAAATGAAAGATGGGGATAAGTTTGCTAGGGAAGAGTTAATAAAAGGAAATTTAAAACTTGTTTTAAGTATTTTAAAAAGATTTAATTCTAAGGGTGAAAATATGGATGATTTATTTCAAATTGGATGTGTTGGTCTTGTTAAAGCAATAGATAATTTTGATATAGATTTAGGAGTACAATTATCAACATATGCTGTTCCTATGATACTTGGAGAAGTTAAAAGATATTTAAGAGATAATAATCCTGTTAGAATTAGTAGAAGTATAAAAGATACTGCTTATAAAGTCTTAAAAGAAAAAGAAAGATTAACTATGGAAAATGGTGTAGAACCTACAAATAGTGAACTTGCTAAAATACTTGGAATTGAAGAATATGATATTGTTGTAGCGTTAGAATCTCTTATTTCTCCGGTTAGTTTATTTGAGCCTATATATAATGATGGAGGAGATACAATATATTTATTCGATCAAGTAGAAGATAAAAAATCAAATTGTGATGTTGATATGAAAGTGGCTTTAGAAAAAGCTATTAATAAGCTTAGTAAAAAAGAACAGTTTATTTTAGAAAATAGGTTTTTTGTAGGTAAAACGCAAATGGAGATTGCAAGTGAAATTGGAATAAGTCAAGCTCAAATATCAAGACTAGAAAAAGGAGCTTTAAAAAGAATTAGAAAACAATTGTAAAGAATTGTTTTTTTTACAATAAAATTAAATAGGTGGTATTATGAGATTATCAGAAATGCAACATAAAGACATAATAGATTTAAATGGTAATAAAATAGGAAATATTATAGATGTTAAAATAGATGAAAATGGTAATTTATTATCTTTAATCGTAGAACAACAAAAAACTATCTTTAGGTTTTCTTCCAAAGATATTGAAACAGAAATAACATGGGATAAGATAGAAAAAATAGGAGTAGATGTTATTTTAGTTAAAATGTAAATAGATAGTTATTTTATTTACAAATATAAGATATTTTGTTATAATTTAGGTATAAAGTAGGGTTTGGTATGGAGGATATGTATGAAAAAAATATTATATTTATTAATTGGATTATTTTTATTTATTCCATTTAATATTAAGGCATTAGCAGAAGCACAAGCAACATTAACTTGTGAAGGGAAAGTTAAACAAAATAGTAATGTAGATTGTACTGTAAAACTTACGGTAACTACTGGTACGATAAAATCATTCGAAGCATCTTTAACTGGGGATGGAACTTATTTTTCTTCTACTTCAAATGCTTTTCAAGAAAATAGTTCTATATCTGATGTTTTTGAAAAAAAAGTACAAGTTTTAGCATTAGAAAAAGCAGGGACTGGTAAAATAACACTTAAAGATATAAAAGCAATGGATGATGAAAATAATGAAGTAACTATAAGTGAAGTTAGTACAACTGTTAAAGTACTTGATAATAATAGCTTTCTTACTAATATAAAGTTAGATGATAAAAATATTGATACTTATGGTGTTACTTTTGCCCCTAATACAACTAATTATACAATTAATATTACGAAGAAAAGTAGTATTAATATTTCTGTTGAAAAATCTAGTACTGTATCTGTAGCAGGAATAGGAACTAAAAATTTAACATGTGGTGTTAATAATATTGATATAACTGCTACTAGTGAAGATAAAACAAAAACAACAACATATAAACTTGTTATTAACAGGACTTGTGATAGCGATACAACATTAAAAAATATTGCTATTTCAAGTGGAAAATTAAATCCGAGTTATGTTGCTTCTACTAGAAGTTATAATGTTGATGTAACTAAAGATATTGATAAAATAACAATTAATGCCGTAAAAAATAATGAAACACAAAAAGTAACGGGAGTAGTTAAAGATTATGCTTTAAAATTTGGTGAAAATAAATTTACTATAACTGTTGTAGCAGAAAATGGAAATAGTAAAGATTATGTAATAACTGTTAATAGACAAGATACAAGAAGTACAAATAATAATTTAAAAAGTCTTGAAATAGAAGAAGGTAAATTAAATAAAGAATTTAAAAGTGATGTTTTAGAATATCAAATGAAAGTATTATATGATGTTACTAAATTAAATATAAAATATGAAACAGAAGAAGAACATGCTAAAGTAGAAGTACTTGGAGATGTTAATAAATTAAAAGAAAATGAAAATATTATTACTTTAAAAGTAACTAGTGAAAAAGGTGACGTAAAAGAGTATAAATTAGTTGTAACAAGATTAAAAGAGGGAGAAACGCTTGGAAATAATCCTGATATTAGTGAATTAAAGATTAAAGGGTATGATATTAATTTTAGTAAAGATAAACAAGTTTATAGTTTAAAAATAGAAAAAGAAAAAACACTTAATATTGAAGTTATTTTAGAAGATCCAACTTCTTCATATAAAATAACAGGAAATAATGATTTAAAAGATGGAAGTATTATAAAAATTAATACAACAAGTAAAGATGGTTCAACTAGAGAATATCAAATAGTTATTGAAAAAGAAAATAAAATATTTTTATATATAATAGGTACAATTCTTATTTTATCTATCGTAGGATTAATTGTTTATGTTGTAATTAGTAAAATAAAAGAAAATAAAGATAATCCTAAACAACCAAAAGAAAAAGATGTAAAAGTAAAAACAAATATTATAAAAAATAAAAATCAAGAAGAAGTGGATTTAGATAAAATAGAACAACAATTAAAAGAAATTGAAGATAAAAAAAGTAAATTACTTGATGTAACTAAACCTATTAGTATAATTCCAGATAATGTTAATGATTTAACTAATCAAGAAGAACTTAAAGAAATAAAAGAAAAACAAGATAATTTACTTGAAGAAGTAAATGCTATAAAAGAACAAATAAAAGAAGAAGGAGTTAAGACTTGTAATATATGTGGTCATAAAATACTTAGTTCTTTAGAAGTTTGTCCATATTGTAAACATAAATTTTAAAAAAAGATAAAAAATAGTTGCAATATTATAAATTATATAGTATATTAATGATGTTCCATTTCTTGGTTTCTAAAAAACCTTGATAACTAAGAAATTGGTGAAATTTTATAAGGAGGTAATAATATGGCTTTAAGTAATGAAAAGAAACAAGAAATTATTAAAAAATATGCAAGAGATGCTAAAGATACAGGTTCAACTGAAGTTCAAGTAGCTATTCTTACTGAAGAAATTAATAATTTAACAGAACATTTAAAAGAACATAAACACGATTATCATTCAAAACGTGGATTATTAAAAAAAGTTGGTAAAAGAAAAAATTTACTTAACTATTTAAAAAATAATGATGTTAATAAATATCGTGAAACTATTGAAAAATTAGGATTAAGAAAATAATGTAGGCACTATTTTTTAGTGTCTTTATTTTTAGTAAAAATGGAGGAAATATGAAAAGAACATTTGAAAAAGAATTTTATGGAAAAAAAATAGTAGTAGAAATTGGAGAATTAGCAAAACAAGCAAATAGTGCATGTTTAGTTAAATATGGTGATACTGTTGTTTTAACAGCGGTAGTTAATGGTAAAGAACCAACAACAGGAGATTTTTTTCCACTTATGGTTTTATATCAAGAAAAATTATATTCAGTAGGTAAAATACCTGGAGGATTTATAAAAAGAGAAGGTCGTCCAACTGAGGCAGCAACCCTTGCAGCAAGATTAATTGATAGACCAATTAGACCTTTATTTAAAGAAGGATTTAAAAACGAAGTACAAATAATAAATACAGTATTATCTGTTGATACTGCTTATTCACCAGAACTTACTGCACTTTTTGGATCAAGTCTTGCTTTAACAATTAGTGATTTACCTTTTGAAGGACCAGTTGCAGGGGTAGTAGTAGGAAGAATTAATGGTAAATTTGTTATAAACCCAACACCAGAAGAACAAGAACAAAGTGATATTTATTTAACAGTTGCAGGAACAAAAGATGCAATTAACATGGTTGAATCTAGTGCTAAACAAGTTAGTGAAGAAGATATGCTTGAAGCATTAATGTTCGGACATGAAGCAGTTAAAGAATTAATTTTATTTGAAGAAGAAATTGAAAAAGAAGTAGGTAAAGAAAAGAAAGATTATCCACTTATTAAAATTGATCCTGAAATTAACAGTAGAGTAAGAGATATAATTACAGTAAGAATGGTTAATGCTATTAAAATAGAAGAAAAACTTGCTAGACAAGAAAAAATAGATGAATTAAAAGAAGAAACTAGAAATACATTTAAAGAATTATATAATAATTTAAGTGAAAAAGAATTAGATGAGGTAATTAAGCAAGTTAATGAAGTATTAGAACATATAGAATATGAAGAAATAAGAAGATTAATTACTGATGATAAAATAAGACCAGATGGAAGAAAAACAACAGAAATTAGACCACTTAATTCACAAGTAGATATTTTACCAAGAACACATGGATCAGCTTTATTTACTCGTGGACAAACACAAGTATTAAGTGTTACAACTTTAGGTTCTATTAATGAATATCAAATACTTGATGGTTTAAGCGATGAAGAAGGTAAAAGATTTATGCATCATTATAACTTCCCTCAATTTGCAGTAGGAGAAACAGGAAGATATGGAACACCAGGAAGAAGAGAAATAGGGCATGGTGCTTTAGGAGAAAAAGCCTTAGCACAAGTTATTCCAAGTGAAGAAGAATTTCCATATACTATTCGTGTTGTAAGTGAAGTATTAGAAAGTAATGGTTCAAGTTCACAAGCTAGTATTTGTGCTGGATGTATGAGTTTAATGGCAGCAGGAGTACCAATTAAAGATATGGTTGCAGGAATAGCTATGGGACTTATAACTAATGAAAATGGAAATTATACAATTTTAACAGATATTCAAGGTGCTGAAGATCATTATGGTGATATGGACTTTAAAGTTGCAGGAACTAAAAATGGTATTTGTGCTTTACAAATGGATATAAAAATTAAAGGAATAACAAAAGAAATTTTAAAAGAAGCCTTAGAGCAAGCTAAAGTAGCTAGACTTGAAGTATTAGAAAATATGCAAACTGCTATTACAGAGCCAAGAAAAGAATTATCTAAATATGCACCAAAGATTAAACAAATGAAAATTCGTGAAGATCAAATTAAAGCTGTTATTGGTCGTGGTGGTGAAGTAATAACAAAAATTATTCAAGATGCAAGTAATGTTGTTAGTGTTAATGATAAAAATGCAGTTAAAATTGATATTGATGATGAAGGAAGAATTCTTTTATATCATCAAGATATTGAAGTTTTAAATAAAGCAATGAAAATGATTGAAGATATAACTCGTGAAGTAGAAGAAGGTAAAATATATACTGCTAAAGTAGTTAAAATAATTGAAGCAGGATGTTTTGTTGAAGTTTGGAGTGGTTGTGAAGGATTTGTTCACATTTCTAAACTTGCTAAAGATCGTGTTGATAAAGTTGAAGATGTTGTAAAAGAAGGCGATGAAATAGTAGTTAAATTCATCGGTACAGATAATAAAGGAAGATTAAACTTTTCAAGAAAAGATGCTATGTAGTATCTTTTTTTATTTGTAATAAAAGTGGCAAAAATCACCAACAATAATTTTTATATTATTATGATAAAATAATTGTATAAATAAATTAAATAATTGTCTACATAGTTTTTTTGTACTGTCTACTTTAAGCTTATCACTGCATAATTATTCAGATAATTTTCATTATACAAATAATTGGGCTATTTCTAGTCTTAATTCATATTTAAATTATGAATATATTAATAATCAAGTAAAGAATGATAATGCTTCAAATATGCTTTATAAAGCTAAATTTTATCTTGGTGGTTTAGCGGAGTGATAACAATATCTAGTGATGGGTTTGGTTTTAAAGCTTCTGTTGTTGAAGAAGATGCAGTAAGGCCAGTTTTATATCTAACATCTTCTACTAAAATTACTGGTGAATCTGGAACTAGTACTAATCCATATACACTAGGATTATAAAATATAAATTAACTTTAAAGACTAAATGTTTTTGAAGTTTTTTATGTAAAAAAGTGTAAAAAAAGTTGTTATATTTAGACTTTATTTATATAATTAAATTATAAACAATAGAAAAGAGGATTATGTATGAAAAGAACAAAGAAATTTATTACAATAATAATGCTTGTTTCAATTTTAAGTGGTTTTTTCTCTCCATTATATGTTAATGCTTTAACAAGTGGAGATGTTTATAATTATATAACTAATACTAAAACTACTTATCAAAGTGTTAAACAAAAAATTGAGGCAAGTAAAAATGAAGAAAAATATAATGTAGACAAAGATTTTAAGTTTGCTGTAGATTTAATTGAAAGATTTGTTGATGGATATGATACTACTTTAAATGAGAATGAATTATTATTAGATAATAAAGTATCATTAAAAAATCTTATAGAAAATTATTTTCCTGAAAAATTAGAAGAGTATAGTCTTAATTTTCAAGATGATATTTTACTTGATGTTAATACTTTAGAAAATATAGAATACACTAAAGATGAAAATAATTATACATTATTAACAAAAGAAGAAATATCTAATGTATTAATTGAAAATTATTTTAAAGAGTTAAATGATAATATTGTTTCATATAATAATTTTTATAATGATAAGGTATCATTATATTTAACAACATATAATAAATTAGTAGATGAAATAGAAAATGCAAAAATAGAAATAAATGATTTAATCCATAAAGTAAATGAGTATAAAAATAGTGAATTATTATTAAATAATAATCCTAATATGGATCTAGATAATAAAGATGTTATTTCTTTACTTGAAGAAAAAATAAGTACTTTAGAAAATACTTTTGTTACTTTAGATAATTATAAAACATTAAAAAATGATATAGATGATATTAAAAATGAAGCTATTTCTATTTATAATAAATTTGAATTAAATAATAGAAATTATATTGATTTAGGTTTAGATGTTAAAATAAATGAATTAAATGATAAATATAATATAACAGATTCTAGTATTGATAAAACAAATTATTATAATTTAGATAATATCTCATCATTAATAGATGTAGTAACTAACGAATATAATTTAGAATTACTTAATATTTCTATTAATACTTATTTAGAAAGAAGACCAAGTGATACTTTAGTAATTAATAATTTACTTTCTAATATAAATGAAAAAAGAGTTACATTAAATAAAGAAGTTGCTATTAATTATCTTGAAGGTATGGTAAATAATACTGATTTAACTAATGAAGATAATGTTGATAAACTATATAAATTAACTTATTTAAATTTTATAAAAGAAGAAACTAAAGAAAAGATATATAATGCTAAATTAAGTTTTTATAGTTTTGATTTAAAAGATAAAACAAATTATGATTATGAAATATATAAAGAATATTTTATAATTAATACATTAACTAAAATAGATGAAAATGAACTTATTAATAATATATCTTATGATTATAGATATCTTGTTAAATATAGTAATGAAAAATTAGAACTTACTTTATTTGATAAAAATGATAATTTAATACGTACTTATGAAATTATTATTAAAGGTGATTTAAATAATGATAAAAACCTTGATTATACTGATATTGAGTTATTTAGAGATAAGTTATTAAAAAATGAAGAAATAAAAGAAATTGATTTAATAAAATTAGATTTCAATAAAGATAATGAAGTTACTTTTGATGATTTAGTCTTAGCAAGAGATAAAGTAAATAACATTATTCAAATAGGGGATACAACTGAAGCAAGTTACGTTATTACTAAAACAAAAGAAGATAATAAGGTTTATTACACTGTTACTTTAAAAACAGATGGTAAAGTAACGGGATTGGTATTTGATTTAAATACATCAAGTAATTTAAGTTTTGATAGTATTACTTATTTAAATGATAAATTAAATATTGATGATATTACTAAACCAACTAAATTAATAGGATTAGATGATTTTACGAATGATGAAAGATTAATTACTATTTGTTATACAGATACTAAAGATATGGAAGAAGATATTATATTTAATATCATCGAAAGTATTACTTATTTAGATAGTAAAGAAAAAATTACTATAAATGAAATATCTAGTGTAATACCTAAAAAAATAGTAAATGATAATATACCAAAACAAGAAGAAACTAAAGTTATTTATGTAGATAATAATGTAAATAATGATGATAATTCAAGTGATGAACCTTCTAAAGACAATAAACCAACTAATGATAATAAAAATGATAATAACAAAGATGTAAAAGAAGATAATGAAAATTTACTTCCTAATATCATTAAAATAGTAGTAATAGTGCTTCTTGGAACATTAATAGTTTATTTTATGAATAAGAATGAAAAAGAAGAAGAAATAAATTTTGATGATAAAAAAGAAGAAAAATAGAATAAAACATCTCAAAAATGAGATGTTTTTATTTTGTATAAAAAATCTTTATTTAAACTATCGAGTCTGTAAATAAATTTGTGTAAAGATAAATTTTAATTAAAAAAGATAGGGAATTTATTCCTTATCTAATTCTTTCTTAGCTTTTTCTATTTCTTTTTTTAAATCTTTTTCTACTTCTTTAATACTTTTAGTTTTATCTTCTTTTTCTAAGACTAATTTTTTATCTACTTTTTTTACTTCTTTTGTCCATTCGAGGTTGTTATCTTTTTTACTTTTTTTATCTTCATTTAAAATAGTTTTTTCTTTATCTTTTTTCTTATGTTTTTTATTTTTAGAAGTAGCTACGATTATTATTAGTATTCCAAATAAAACAGATAATCCAGACATAATATAAACTAAATATTTTGTATCTTCCAGTTTTTTTTCAAATGTAGTTACAAGATCTTTATTAAATATTTGAATTGTTCCTTCATGTACTTCATACATATATAGATTAGTAGCAGAAGTTTCAATATTAGTAGCATAGAATAAATAATAGTTATTTGTTAATTTATATGCAGTTATTTCATTATCATTTATATTTATTTTTTCACTTTCTAAATTATCAACTTTTTTATCAATAATATTTACTTTAACCATGTTAAATATCATTTCTTGGTATAGAGTATAAGAGTTATCTTCTTCATTGTAAATATATAAATTACTATTACCATCATTATCTTTTAAACCAATTAAAGTATAATTAGTAGTTTCATTATATAATGCAGGTATTTTAGTATCATTTATAGTTATTTCTTTATCAGTAAATAATCCTGATTCTGGGATTTTTAAACTTGATTTTCTTTTTATGATAGTATAAGTATTATCATTTATTTTAACTTCAATAGGGTTTTCATCTAAAACAGTTACTTTAATTGTATAAGTTTTTTTAGTTCCTTTTTGACTTGTAACAACTATATCAAATTTATTTTCTCCCTCGCTAACTTTAAATTTGCCAGTTCCAACAATATTAGCAGTTGAGTCTTCTTTTGTAGCATTAATAGTTATTTCTTCAACTGAAGAGGGAACTTTAACAGTGTAAGTCAAAGTATCTTTATTAAATGTTTGTTCTAAATTATAACCTGTAATAGTTAGACTTTTTAAATTATTATTTGTTGAATAAGTAACAGGCTTTGTAGGTTCAGGGTTTTTAATTGTAACAGCAGTAGGATCAACAGTAGTTGTAATAGGTTTTTCTGTATCTATTGATAATATTGAATAAGATTTAACAGATATTCTTGAGTATCCTGTTGCGATAGCTTTAAATGTAAATGTTTTAGCACTTAATGTACTAAAAGCATTATAAGCACAATATCCATCATGGCAAGATGCAGTATCGTGTTCACTTATTAATTTTATCTTTGATGAATCATAATCAAGTGTATATTCACATAAACCTATTTTTTCACTTGTTTTACTTACACATTTAACTGTTACTGTAAATGTACTACCTGGACTAGGTTTTTTATTTGATGTATATATGTCATAATAGCCACTTGCTGCTTTGACATTTAAAATGGGCATTATAAATAACCCTAAAAATAAATATATAATTTTTTTCTTCATAATTTTCCTCCTTTATTTTAATGTAATATATTTTAATATATGTTTTTGAATTCTAAGCATATCAACAGGACTAACACTGTTATCATAGTTTGTATCACATGCTTCATAATATTCGTCTTTTAATGTAGTATATTTTAATATATGTTTTTGAATTCTAAGTAAGTCAACTGCAGTTACTTTACCATCACCATTCGTATCACCTTTGATAACAATTGTGTATGTCTTTTCATATGAATTATTTTTAATAGTTATTTTATCACCAGTTTTTAAAATACTATTGTTAGGTGAATTATCTTTATTTGTAATAGTTATACTAACATCAGTATTAGCTTGTTTTATAAGATTAATAAGATATGAAACATTTTGGTTTTCCCCAATTCCACTTAAATATAAATCATTAATTTTAACATCAACATTTTTTAAGATATCTTCAATAGGTAAATCATCGCTTGTTTCATTATCTTTTCTTATTAGTTTAACTTTATATGTTTTTTTACTTCCTGTTTCACTTGTAACTATAATTTCAATTACTTTTTCTTTTTCTTCTTTAGCAAGTGTTACTTCACCAGTTCCACTTATTGTAGCTTTAGAAGATTTTGCTGTTGCAGTAACAGTAACTTTATCTAAATTTGAATTAATATAAACTTCATATTCAACAACATCACTATCAAAGTTTTGGATTTTTTCACCATTTATAGAGATTGATGTTAAATTATTATCATTATCACCAATGATAGGATGAGTTGTAAATTCTTTAGGCATATCTTTATATACAGGTATTATAAAGGTAAACTCTTCATTTGTTAGTTTTAGTATATCAATATATGTATTATAAGAATTTAATGCTTCGCTAGCTGGAGCAATTATATTAGCCATGTATTGATGTGTATAAGAAGGGAAGTGGGCTTTATCACTTGTATTGAATTTTTGATAATATAATGTATTTTGATTATTATTTATATATGCTGTAGCAATAAATTTACCACCATAAACAATAGCTTTTTCTCTTGTATCCCATGGTGTTCCCTCATAACTATCAACAAGTCCTGCTGCAACAGCAATACCACGTGTTACAGCACTACTTGTATAATTATCTTGATAAGCACCAATATTATAAAAATTATAAAAGCCATCTAAGTTATTTGATCTATATTTTAGACCACCAGTTGAAGTGGCTGTTCCTGTTATCGCAGCATAACTACTGTTACTTCCACCTTCTTGAATAGTCCTAGCGGCTAAGTGAATTGGACTAGCTCCATAAGTTCCTGCTTTTAAATAATAATTAATATATTCATCATTTGCTAAGTAACTACTTCCAAACATGTTTTTTAAAATAACATTATAATTTTTATAATCTTTATCATAATTTAACTTTTCAAAAACAAAGATATTTTTTTCTGTTAAATAATTTCTTGGATCAAGAAAAAATGCATTAACTGGATTACTTGCTGTATACCAATTAGGATTTTCTCTTATTGTATTTGATGCTCTATAGGCACTTTCATTTGTTTGAAGAGCATTTTTGTTAGCTTCACCATTTACAACTGTTGTAAAACTTTTATTAACTAAATCAGCTTCAAAAATAAAGTTTGGATATTTTTTATGTAAATAAGTTAAAAAAGGAATATAACTATCAGGAAAACCTTTTTCTTTTAATACTTTAGCGTATTCTTCATCAGTTGTCGTAATATCTTCATATTTACTAATTAGTTTTGAATAAACATAACCTGTTCTTCCATTATAATAACTTATCTTAGACCAATTACCACTTTTTTGAATTACATTTACTTCAGTTCCTAAATAAATTCTGTCAATTGATGTTCCCCCAGGAGTAGATCTAACTGTAGCATAGTCTTCATTTATTCTTGTCCCATATTTTGTATTTGTATAATATAAATCATATTTAGTAACATTAAGTAATTCACCACACATATAATTATTTGTGTTATTATTAAAATATACTTGATACCAATAAGCACATTCTTTTTGTTCTTTAATATCACTATTAATAAATTTTTTATCACTAACTAAAGTAACACTTTTACCATATGCTAAAAAACCGGTTTTATTGTAATTTGTACCCGCGCCACTTCTTACGTTAACACCATCTTTATCAATTACTGTACCAATGATAGTGGAAGCAAATACATTTTGCATAATTAATATATTAATTAATATAAATAAATATAAAAATCTTTTCTTTAACATAATTACCTCCTTATTATCATATATAAGTAATTATATCAAAAATAACCAATTTTAGATATAGTATATAATTTTTTTTACAAATATTTTACATTAACATGACATAAAATTTAATATAAAACTACTTGCTATAAAGAAAAAGTAATGTTATAATTAATTTGTTCTTATTTGGGGCTATAGCCAAGCGGTAAGGCACGGGTCTGCAACACCCTCATCACCAGTTCAAATCTGGTTAGCCCCTCCAAATAGATTATTTAAGTATCGATTTTTAACATTGATACTTTTTTTATTAATTTTAGGCGTATTTAAAAAAGCAATATGATATACTTATATAAAGGAGAATATATATGAAAAAAATATTAATTTTATTTGTAACTATTATAAGTTTATTTTTAATAACAGGATGTGACACTAACAAAGAAAAAGATAAAACATACACCAACAAATATGAATGTTCAAGAAAAGAAAGTTTTACAACTAATCAAGTTTATTACATAACTAAAATAGAAAACTTAAATGAAATAGATAATGGAAAAACTGCTGTTGAAGTAGAATTTACTAGATCTTATGATTTTGATACTAAAGGGGATACATTACTAGCATATTATGATATAACAACATATAACTATCTTGTAGATTATGATATGAATGCTTTAAAAACATATTTTGAAAAAACTTGTAAAACTATAGATAAAGATACTTATAAAAGTTGTAATGTTAGTTTAAATGATAAAGTTATTACTGTAATATCACAAGTAGATTTAGATTCCAAAACAAGTAAAGAATATTTATCTACGGTTTCTTTAGATACAATTAAACAAAACTATAATGAATCACCATATACTTGTAAATAAACTTCCATTTTGGAAGTTTTTTTGACAAATAAGTATATTTGTGTTATAATAACGAACAAAAAAGGGGTGGGGTTTTGTATGATATTAGAAATATACTTAAATGGTAAAGCTAATAATTTCTTTGAAGTTGATAAAAAATTAAAGGCATTAATTGTAAAAAAAGATGAAAATATTTTAAAAATAATAAAAAAATCATTTGATGAATTTGATGAAATAGTAATAAATTCTTGCAAAGAAAGTAATTTTAATCAAATTAGTATGTTATTTAGTAGTAATAAGAAAATAATAATTGATAGTGAAAATGTATCATATTCAACTTTACAAAAATTAAAAGAAGAATTTGGTAATAAATTTTATGTAAGAAGTAAATATAATTTATATGAAGATGTTTTAGTAGATGAATATTTTGAAACAATGGATAAACTATATAAAATTAAAGAAGAAATAGAAACATATAATTTATCACCTTTAGAAAAAATAATATATATTTATGATTTAGTAAAAGAAAGAATATATAAAAAATCTTCTTTATCTGAAGCTTATTCAAGAGATTTAACTAAAGTATTAAAAGAAGATGAAATTGTATGTGTTGGTTATGCTAATATAATGTCTAACTTAGCTAATCTTTTAGGTATAAACACATATGTAAAAAACTATTATAATGAAGAAAAAAACGATGGTCATGCTACAGTTGGTGTTTATTTAAGTGACTTAAAATATAATATTCATGGAGTATTTGAATGTGACCCAACATGGGATAGTAAAAAAAGTATTGAGGATGAAAAGTTTATAAATAATTATGCATGGTGTATGGAAAGTTTTAAAGCAAGTGAAAAAAAGAAAGAATATAAGCTTATTCCTAAAAATGATGATATGTTAGAAAGTATAAAAAAAGCATATCAAGATCTTTTTAATAAAAATATGGTTTATGAAATACTTAAAGGAACTTCTTTTAATATTTTCTATAAAAAAGCAAGTAACTTTTATAAAACAATTGGACTTTTTGATAAAGCAAATGAAGTATTAAATTTAATGGATACTTGTGAAATAGAAAATGCTAATGATATATATAACGATATATTAAATTATTTTAATATAAAAATAGAACCAACTAGTTTTATAAAGGCTTTATACAATGCAAGAAGATTTGAATATTTAAATAATCCAAGTGTTAGAAGATTAACATTTGATGATATAGAAAGATCTATTGTTAATAAGTATAATTTAAATATGATGTCAAGAATAAGCTTTTTACTTGAATATGGTACAGTTGAAAGTATTATTTTTGGAGAAGATAATATTTATATAGATGATGAAATTTCTAAAATAGAAGAAGATAGTTTAAAATTAAGACTTTTATATGATTTAAGAACTATCTTAGAAAATTCTAGTTCAAGTGAGGAATTTAAAAGAATAAGAAATAATAAATAAATTAAATTTTTTAAAAAAATACTCTTGATAAAGGAGTATTTTTGTTGTATAATCTAGTAGTTATTTAAAAAGGTGTGGTAAAGATGGAAAAAATAATAAATGTTGCAATAGTAGCGCATGTTGATGCTGGAAAAAGTACATTAGTAGATGCTTTATTAAGTCAATGTGGAGCATTAAAAACAAGTGAAATGGATGTTCATCAAATAATGGATAGTAATGATCTTGAAAAAGAAAGAGGAATTACAATTTATTCTAAAAATTGTTCAGTTCGTTATAAAGATTATAAAATTAATATTGTAGATACTCCAGGACATGCTGATTTTTCTAGCGAAGTAGAAAGAATTATAAAAACAGTAGATACAGTAGTTTTAATCGTAGATTCTAAAGAAGGACCTATGCCTCAAACAAGGTTTGTTCTTGATAAAGCATTAAAACAAAATTTAAATCCAATTTTATTTATTAATAAAATAGATAAAAAAGATGCAAGAATTGATGATGTTGTTAACATGACATTTGATTTGTTCTGTGAACTTGGTGCAAATGAAAAACAACTTGATTTCCCAATTTGTTATGGTTCTGCTAGAGATGGTATAGCAAAGTATGAAGTAGAAGATGATAATAAGGATATTACACCAATACTTGATACAATTATTAAACATACAAGTTGTTATGAAGGTAATGAACAAGATCCAGTACAAATGCAAATATCAAGTTTAGCTTATGATGATTATTTAGGAAGACTTGGAATAGGTAGAATATCTAAAGGTGTTTTAAAATCAGGTCAAATGGTTGCTATTAGTAAAAATAATGGTGAAGTTGTAAATTCTCGTGTTGGTAAAATCTTTGTTAATGAAGGTATTATAAGAAAAGAAGTAAAAGAAGCAAGATATGGTGAAATTGCTATTGTTCAAACAATTAGTGATATATCAATTGGAGATACAATATGTGATATTAATCATATAAATCCACTTCCTCCGATTATTATTGAAGAACCAACTATGTCAATGAATTTCTTAGTAAATTCAAGTCCTTTTGCAGGTCGTTCAGGTAAATTTTTAACTAATAGACATATAAAAGAAAGATTAGATAGAGAATTAGAAACTAATGTTGGATTAAAAGTAGAAAGTCTAAATGGCGCAGATGGATATAAAGTGTCTGGTCGTGGAGAACTTCATTTATCAGTTTTACTTGAAGAAATGAGAAGAGAAGGATATGAACTTTCTGTATCAAAACCTGTTGTTTTATTTAAAGAAATTGATGGTGTAAAATGCGAACCATTTGAAGAAGTTTTAATTGATTGTCCTAATGATTATGCTGGTACAATTATTCAAGATTTAAATGAAAGAAAAGGTAATATTGTTTCAATAACAAATGATGAAAATTATACACATTTAGTATTTAATTGTCCTACAAGAGGTCTTATTGGTTATAGATCAAGTTTTATAACAAATACTAAGGGTGAAGGAATAATGGTTAGAAGTTTTAAAGATTATGAACCATATGTTGGTCCTATTACAAGAAGAAAAAATGGTGTTTTAGTATCTATGGAAGATGGTAAAACAATGGCATTTAGTTTATATAACTTAAGTGATAGAGGAACTTTAATTGTAGATCCTGCAACAGAAGTTTATAAAGGTATGATTGTAGGTATTCATAATAGGGATAATGATTTAAATGTAAACCCATGTAAAAATAAAAACTTAACTAATACAAGAGCAAGTGGTAGTGATGATGCTTTAGTTTTAGTACCACCAAAGAAATTTACTCTTGAAGAAGCATTAGAATTTATCGAAGATGATGAATATGTAGAACTTACTCCTGATGCAATTAGATTAAGAAAGAAAATATTAGATGAAAAAGAAAGATTTAGACAAAATAGATAACTAAGCTTAGGCTTAGTTTTTTTGTGCAATTATACCAAATATAAAAAAAACTTGTTAAAATTAATAAAAAATATTGACAACCTGGGGGGG
>ULMH01035628.1_pt1 | contig 21172 bp, 21 predicted proteins | sample 1951611 | NCBI WGS metagenome assembly ULMH01 (sample SAMEA4835546, study PRJEB28245) | human gut metagenome | biome: gut microbiome; material: fecal sample | place: Denmark | collected 2008 | reverse complement strand
CACATTCCGTTTATAAGTACGCCTTGAATAAGTTTTCATTCATTCACAACTGTGGCAACGCCGCAGTTCATCAAATAACGCGGTTGAAAAACCGCACCAAATCGATTCATAACAAGGAAGAGCCGCTTTGCGAATCCGCCCAATGTACATGAAGTACATGACGGGTGAGCAAAGCGGCTCTGACGAATTTAGGTGCGATTTGGTGCGGTTTTAGCACATCGTATCGCTAAGTTTACGACCACCAAGAATATGAATATGCAAATGCCCAACCGACTGGCAACCGTCCTCACCCTTGTTGGATACGAGACGGAAACCGTTTTGAAGTCCGAGCTTATCGGTGAGCGTAGCGAGCTTTTTGAGGCATTTCGCAAGGGTTTGGGCTTGCGCGTCGCTCATTTCGACGATGTTTGCGTAATGCTCTTTCGGGATAAGCAAAAGATGCACGGGCGCTTGCGGATTGAGGTCCTTTATGATTATCATATCCTCGTCCTCATAGACTTTTGCGGACGGAATATCCCCTTTTACGATTTTGCAGAAAATGCAGTTGTCCATATTATGCTCCAAAAATTTATTTCACCGAGTCGTCCGCAACGCCGTCAAGATAGACGAGTGTCGGAGTGACAAGTCTGATTTCGTTGTGTTCACCGTTTTTCGAATAAACTTTAACGTAGTTCGGAGAATGTCCGCACCAAACTCCCCTGTTTTGCGTTTCAAACAGGACGTTGACGGGCATACCGATTTGTTTTTTGAGATAGTTGGTTGCAAGCTCGTGCTTCAATGCGCTCATGCGCTTTTGACGCTCCAAAACGACGTCGGGCGCAAGCGTTTTCATACGCCCCGCAACAGTGCCTTTTCGCGAGGAATACGGAAAAACGTGAATGTCGGAAAAAGCGACTTTTCTTGCAAAGTTCATGCTGTTTTCAAACTCCTCTTCCGTTTCGCTCGGAAAACCGACGATGATGTCCGTCGTGATTGCCGGATCGGAATAATATTGCCGTATGAGCTTCACAGCGTTGTAGTATTCATCGCAAGTATAGTGACGATTCATAGCTTTGAGCACGCTGTCGTCACCGCTTTGCAAGGACAGGTGGAAATGCGGACAAAATCTCTTGACAAGTTTCGTCGCATCAAGAAATTCTTTCGTAATCACGTTCACTTCGAGAGAGCCGAGCCGCACGGAAAAATCGTACTTCGAGAGCATTTTCATAAGCTCACCGAGCGACGAACCGTTGTCTTTGCCGTATGCGGACAAGTTGATGCCCGTCACGACGACTTCTTTTGCGACGTTTTGCACTTCGTCGAGTTCTCTTTCAATGCTTTCGAGCGAGCGAGAGCGACTTCTGCCTCTCACGTACGGGATAAGACAATAGCTGCAAAAGTTGTTGCAACCGTCCTGAACTTTGATAAAATGCCTCGTGCGAAGATTTACTATACCGTCGTTGTCCTCGAAAACCGAGCTTATATCGAATTTTTCGGGAACGATTTTGTCAAATTGCTTTTCTTCGCCCTTGTATTCTTCCACGATTTTTCTTGCAAAACCGAGTTTTCCGTCACTTCCAGATATGTACTGAACGTTGTTTTTTGCAAATTGCGAAAAGTTGTTTTGAGAGGCGCATCCGCACACAAAAATCTTTGCGTTGGGATTGACTTTGAGGATTCTCGCCACCGATTGACGAGATTTCTTCTCCGCTTCGGCGGTGACGGCGCAAGAATTTACCACGTAAACGTCTGCAAATTCAAGCCCTTCGGCAATCTCGAATCCCGCATGCTCGAAAATTGCGAGCATTGCGTCGGTATCGTACTGATTGACCTTGCAACCAAGCGTAAATATTGATATTTTTGGAAGTTTCTCACTCATAATCAAGTTCTCCGAGAGTGTCCAAAAGCAACGTGGAAACCACGATTGACGCTGTTTCGGCGCGCAAAATGCGCCTTCCGAGCGTTACGATTTGCGCCCCGTTGTCTTTTGCCTTCGCTGCCTCTTCGGCGGTAAAACCGCCCTCTGCGCCCACAATCAGCGCAATGTTTTTACCCTCTAAATCGCAATCTTTTATGCGGTTTTTCTTTTCATATTCATAGGCAAACAACACCTTGTCGAAGTTTTTGAAATCGTCTATGACTTTTGAAAAATCACAAAGATCTTTCACTTGCGTCAAATATGCCGATCCGCACTGTTTTGCCGCCTCCAAAGCGATTTTGTTTGCTCTGTCGACTGAAAACTTCGTTTCTGCGGTGTTGTGAGACAAAAACGGCCGCACTTCGTCAATGCCCAGTTCAACCGCTTTTTGAACGGCAAAATCGAGCTTGTTGTTTTTCAACAATCCTGCATACAAAGTGATATGAACGTGCTTTTTGTCCTGCACTGTTTGCTCGTCACAAGTCAAAACCGCACTGTCTTTGTCTATTTGTTTTATCGTGCAAAGACGCTCAATTCCGTCGTTTGCGCACACGATCGCTTTGTAACCGACTTTGTAGCGAAGAACTTTCGTCATATGCGCAAACTCATCGCCGCTTACGACGATTTCACCGTTTGCGCAAATATCTTGCGGATTGACAAAAAATCTTCTGATTTCCATATTCTAATCAACTCGATTGAGATTATACCCTTTTAAGTTTAAGCGCGCGCCAATCGTCGATTGCCATACGTTCGATGATCTGATAGCCTGCGCTCTCATAGCATTGTATCACTTCGTCAAGTCGAGTGTCAATGATACCCGACAACACGATAGTGCCGTTTTCTCTCAGATGTTTGCCTATACTCTTTGAAAAACGCATGAGAATATCCGCGGTAATGTTTGCGAATATGAAATCCGCTTGTTGCTCGCCTTCGAGCAAATCCGCTTTTTCAATCGTTGCGACAACGTTGTTAAGTTCGGCGTTTTTGGTGGCAAATTCAACCGCTTGCGCGTCGATATCGCACATATACACGCTCTTTGCGCCGCAAATCTTTGCCGCAATACCCAAAATACCGCTTCCGCAACCGACGTCAATGACGTCTTTTCCCTCGACGTCCATAAGTTCGAGGCACATTCTCGTCGTTGCGTGCGAGCCGGTGCCGAAAGCCATGCCGGGATCGAGCCGCATGATTTTTTCGTCTTTTCCCGGATTGTACTCTATCCACGTCGGAACGATGGTTATATTCTTCGTTTTAATGGGATTATAGTACTTTTTCCACTCGTTTTCGTAGTCGGCAGCGTCGATTTCGCCTTTCAGAATCTCGCCGAATTGAACGCCGTTTTTCTTCAATTCTTCAAGATTCGCTTCAAGATTCGCTTCAAAATCTTTGTCACCTAGCTCATACATTGTCGACACTTTGACGACTTCGCTTTGTTCAAGTACGCTTTCGTCCACATAGTCCCAGATTACGTCGCTTTTTACGAGGTCGAGGAAGTCTTGTTTGTCTAAAATGGAAACACCGCCCGCACCTGCGTCAAACATGGCTGACGAGATGAGGTCGGCGTCGTTATGGTTTGTAAAAACCGTTATCGTTTTGTATTTCATCTTAAATTATTCTCGCATTTGAGCGGTTTAGATGTCCGCTTTTGTGTGATTTTTGGTTATTGCGCTTTTTCGTCGTACGCTTTTTTCAAAGGATACTGTTTCTTTTGATCGGTGATTTGATCAAACCTCTTCAAGAATTCTTTTTGCTCTTTGCTTACGCTCTTTGGCACTTCGACGACCACCTTGACGAACATATCCCCCTTGCCCGTACCTTTGAGTTTCTTTATGCCATAATTCTTGATCCTAAATACAGTTCCGCTTTGCGTGCCTTCGGGGATTTTGATGTCTTTGCTGCCGTAAAGCGTTGGTACGCTGATTGTCGTTCCAAGCGTCGCGTCGACGATTGATACCGGCACTTCGAGCATAATATCGAACCCGTTTCTGACAAAGAGTTTGTGCGGAGCAACGCGCACTTCGACGTACAAGCTGCCCTTTTCACCGCCGTTAGAGCCTGCGTGACCTTCGTTTTCGTATCTGATACGTTGCCCTTGGTCGATACCGGCAGGGATATTGACTTTTACGTCTTGCACCTTTTCAAAGTGTCCTACGCCGCCGCATTTGGGGCATTTTTCGGTGATAATCTTGCCCGTGCCGTGGCACGTGGGGCAAACGCCTTGCGTGCTGACTTGACCGAACGGGGTTCGTTGGGTCATCGTAACCCTACCGCTACCTTTACATTGCGAGCAAACTTTGAATGCCGTACCGTCTTTTGCGCCCGTGCCCTTGCAGTCGGAACAATTTTCCACTCTTTTTACGCTGACCGTCTTTTGAGTGCCGAACGCCGCCTCTTCAAAGGAAATGGTGATACCAACAAGGATATCCTGCCCTCTTTGCGGAGCGTTTGCTCTTTGCGAGCGCGTCGATCCACCGCCGAATCCCGAGAATATAGACGAGAAAATGTCGTCCATATCGAATCCGAAACCGCCGCTTGAAAATCCGCTGCCGAATCCGCCTGCGCCCGGTTGAGGGCCGTTCTCGTCGCCGTAAGTGTCGTATGCCGCACGCTTTTGAGGATCCGAAAGCACTTCGTAGGCGTGGTTGATATCCTTAAATTTCGCCTCTGCGTCTTTCTTTTCCTGCTCGCTTGCCGACACGTACATATCGGGGTGATATTTCTTTGCGAGTTTACGATAGGCAAGTTTCAACTCGTCCGCGTTTACGTTCTTATCAACGCCCAGTATTTCGTAATAATTTTTTGCTGCCATAATCTATATTTCAACCTTTAAGGTTGCCTTTTTTCGTATTTGAGCGCCTTTTGGGGCGCAATGCGCGATTTGCAAACGCAAATCGAATTTGTCTTTATACGCCTTGGCGCAACGGTTGCCCGTTGCGCCTGAACGTATTACGTTTTTTCAAACTATCAGTCAACGGTGCCGTCAACTCCGCCGTCCGGATTTACTCCGCCTTGGAAGTCGTCGGGATTGATGCCTGCTTGTTTTGCAGCTTCTGCGGCTGCTTCGGGGTTTTGTTGATAGAACTTCGTGAAGATAGGATCAGTCACTTTGGTGAGTTTTTCCACAACCGCTTTGACGTCGTCTTCACTCTCTGCCTTTGCAAGTTCTTCCGTTGCGGTCTTTGTCGCTTCGGTGACTTGGTTCTTGTCGGCCTCTTCGAGTTTTTCGCCGTTTTCGCTCACGAATTTGTCAACCGCAAAGATAAGTTGTTCGGCGTTGTTCTTTGCGTCCACAACCGCTCTGCGTTTCTTATCCTCTTCCGCATACTTCTCTGCGTCTTTGACAGCCGCGTCGATATCCGCTTCGGTGAGGTTCGAAGAAGCAGTGATTGTGATGGATTGAGATTTGCCCGTTGCCTTATCGCAAGCCTTGACGGACACGATACCGTTTGCGTCGATGTCGAAGGTGACTTCGATTTGCGGAATTCCGCGCGGTGCGGGAGCGATGCCCACGAGTTCGAATCTGCCGAGCGTCTTGTTGTCGCGAGCAAATTGTCTTTCACCTTGCAAAACGTGGATGTCGACTGCGGTTTGATTGTCTGCCGCCGTGCTGAACACTTGCGATTTGCTTGTAGGAATGGTGGTGTTTCTATCGATGAGCTTCGTGCATACGCCGCCGAGCGTTTCGATGCCGAGCGACAACGGAGTTACGTCGAGCAAGAGCATGTCTTTCACTTCGCCTGCAAGCACGCCGCCTTGAATTGCAGCGCCGAGAGCGACGCATTCGTCGGGGTTGATTCCCTTATAAGGATCTTTGCCGGTGATACGCTTTACGGATTCGTACACTGCCGGCACACGAGTCGAGCCGCCGACCATGATGACCTTTGCGATGTCGTTGTAAGTGAGTCCCGCGTCTTTGAGAGCTTGTTGCATCGGGCCTTGCGTTGCCTTGACGAGATCCTCGGTGAGAGAATCGAATTTAGCTCTTGTAAGTTCCATATCGAGGTGCATAGGCACGCCGTTTTCCATTGCAATGAACGGAAGTGAAATCTTTGCTTTGGTCACGCCGGACAAATCGATCTTTGCCTTCTCTGCGGCTTCTTTGATACGTTGCATAGCCATCTTGTCTTTTGTGAGATCGACGCCGTGTTCTTTCTTGAACTCGCCGGTGATCCAATCCATGATGCGTTTGTCGAAGTCGTCGCCGCCCAAACGGTTGTTACCTGCGGTTGCAAGAACTTCAAACACACCTTCGCCGAGTTCGAGGATGGAAACGTCGAACGTACCGCCGCCAAGGTCGAAGATAAGAACTTTTTGATTCTTATTCTCGTCTTTATCGATGCCGTAAGCAAGTGCCGCCGCCGTAGGTTCGTTGATGATACGTTTCACTTCGAGGCCTGCAATCTTACCTGCGTCCTTCGTTGCCTGACGTTGAGAGTCCGTGAAGTATGCAGGAACGGTGATAACCGCTTCCGTAACCTTTTCGCCGAGATATTTTTCCGCGTCGTTTTTGAGCTTTGTCAAAATCATTGCGGAAATCTCTTGCGGAGTGTATTCTTTGCTGTCTATCTTAACTTTGTAGTCCGAGCCCATCTCTCTCTTGATGGAGCTTACGGTATGTTCGGGATTTGCAACAGCTTGACGCTTTGCGATTTCACCGACCAATCTTTCGCCGTCCTTTGTGAATGCAACGACGGACGGAGTCGTTCTCATACCTTCGGCGTTGGGGATAACCACCGCTTCACCGCCTTCCATAACTGCTACGCACGAGTTTGTCGTACCAAGGTCAATACCGATAATCTTTCCCATATTATTTCTCCTTTTCCCGATTTGACGGGAAGAAAACTTATTTTCTTTAAATTTTTATGTTTTCGCATTGCTGCGGAAATAGCTTATTTATTTTTGTTTGCTTTACGCTCATCACTCTTCCCAGTATCCGACTTTTACGCTTGCCGGGCGAAGAAGTTTTGAACCGAGCATATATCCTTTTGCAAGCACCTCAACCACTTTGCCTTGCTTTTGTTCGTCCTTGACTCTTTCAACCGCACTCATATACTTTGCGTCGAAGTCTTTGTCAAGAGCGTCAACCTCGGTAAGTCCGAATCCGCCGAGCGCACCGAGAATCTGACTTTCCATCATATTGAATCCCGTAAGCGCCGCTTCGTCTTTGACGTACTTTCTTGCAAGGTCGCAGTTGTCGAGCACCGAGAGCATCTTTTCAATCACTATGGATTGTCCCAGTTGCTTCATATCCTCGGCAACCGAATTGTTGCGTTTGCGATAGTTGTCGAAATCCGCTTGCAATCTTTGAGTCAATCCCTTGCAGGTTTCGGCTTCCGCGATCGCTTGTCCGAGTTTCTCTTCGAGTGCGGAGATATACTCTTCATCGCTCAAACCTTCGCGGTCGATATCGAGACAGGTTTTGTCAGCTTCCTTCTCTTCCGCTACGTTTTGTTGCTCGTTGTCGTTTTCGACTTTATTCTGTTTTTTATCTTTGTCTTTCATTTCAGTCCTCGTCATTCTTGTCCTTTGCTACGCTCGCAATGGTTTTCTTCATGCAGTCCAAAACGCCGATAACCTTTTTGTAGTCCATACGTTCGGGACCTATAACGCCTGCCTCGCCGACCACCTCGTCGCCCACTTTGTAGGATGCCGTGATGATTGCGCATTTATCAACGCCTCTTTCCTCTTTGCCGATTCTCACCGAAAACTCGATCGAACCGTCCTCGCTTGAAAGCAAGTCGCCGATGTTCTCCTTGTCGGATATCACCGAGAGGAAGTTCTTTGCGTCCTCGACGTTGTTGTATTCGGGATAGTCCAGCATTTTGAGTGCGCCTTCGACAAACACGTTTCTGTCGCTGTGCTCGGAAAGGTAAATCCTCAATATGCCAAGCACGTCGTCGAGTATGTCCTCGAAACCTTTGAGTTCGACGTCGATTTCCGACAAGTCGAATTTGTCCATATCCTTGATGTTTCTGCCTTGAAACACCTTGTTGAGCACTTTGGTTGCGGTTTCGATATACTCCGCTCTCACGTCCTCGGGCACGTCGATTGCCTTGTCCGCAATCATACCGCTGTCGGTGACGATAAGCACAACCGCTTTGCCGTTTTTCAAAGGCACGAGCTTAATCTCTTCGATCACGATGTCTTGCGCGTTCTTTTGAACGATAAACGATGTGTAATTTGTCACGTCGCTGATTATCTTTGCCGCCTCGATCGACATGTCCTGGATCTTTCCGAGCTTGTTCATGAATTTGTCGCGAATAAGCGCGGTTTCCTGATCGGTGAGCATGTTGCCCTCAAACGAGCTGATGCTCTCAACGTAGAACTTGTATGCGTCTTTGAGAGGTACGCGGCCTGCCGACGTATGCGGTTGCTCGATATACCCAAGCGCTTCGAGTGCGCTCAATTCCGCTCTTACGGTTGCAGAACTGACTTCGGGCAAATACTTGCTTTGGATGTCCGAACTGGACACCGGTTGTCCCGTTGAAATATACAGGTCAACAAGCGCATGCAATATTCTCTTTTTCCTTTCGGTCAACTCTTTTCCCATATTCTTTCCTCGCTCAAGACTATTGCTAGCAGTCTTTTGCTTTGATTGCTAACAGTATATGTCCATATTTGCCAAATGTCAATACTTTTATCACAATTTTTTTAAATTTTTTTCGCAATTTTCAAAAAGATTTTTTTCACCGCACCGACGTAAGCAACGCGCCTGAATTTCGGCGCATATTCGGCGCATATATTGATTAGTATTAGCCTAAAAATAAGTTTTATTATATAAAAAAAGCGCGCATTACGCGCGCAAAAGGCTTTGCGTTTTCGATATGGTTGTCAGTCATTTTTCGCTTCGATATAAAAGCTCACCGGGCGAAAGCCATCGTTGCACGAAATCATTGCACTTTGAGGATTTTTCATCCATCCGTCGAAGAAATTTCCGCCACCGAGCGCAAGTTCTTTGACAAAAGGCGCAACGCTGTCCCATGCGCTTTGGCAAAAACCGTCGGGAATTTGCCCGTTTTTGCTTACGAAAACGTCCCCTACCTTTACGTCGCACGCATGCTCGATAGGGTTTTCGTATTGCTCCATCAAATCTTGGTATTCGGTTTTCCTCACCGCAGTGATAAGCACGTCTTTCATAAAATATCTCCGAGCAAAATATACCATCTTCGCACTTATATGTCAATGCCGATAATCAACGAAAAAACGCCGCCGTTGCATTACGTTGCCTCGATAACACTGCAAAAAAAACGGAAACAACAAGAACTTTACGAATAAAATTTTACGGATATTGAAAAATAGATTGCATTTTCTTTTTAAGTTTGATATAATCCAAAAGCAATCGAAAATTGCTAGTGTGGCTCAGCAGGTAGAGCAGCTGATTCGTAATCAGCAGGTCGCCGGTCCGAATCCGGCCACTAGCTCCAAACACCCGTTTTGCCGGGTGTTTTTTTATGTCTTTCTTTTGATGTTTTTTTACCCCACTTGTTTATATATTATAAATACAGAATACAACTTACTTCGTAAGTTTATAAGCGTCGGGCGCGCGCGGAACGCCCACGCACACGCACGCGCGAAAATGAGAAAAGCCTTGCCTAAGCAAGACTCTTCTCAAAGGGGAATTATGAAAAAGGCAATTTATGGTCTTTATGTAAAGTCAGCAGTCCGTGATGGAAAATAATTGACGTTTGCCGACTGTGTTGTCGTAAATAGGTTATCAAGCTCGAACTCCGTACACCCGCAGAACTTACACACGGCGTGTTTAAGCTCTTCTTCCGTACTCTCTTCGAGCAAGGATTCGACTTGCTTCTTAATGCCGTACAGCTCGCCCCACGAGGAGATAAAATGTTTACCGCTTACCGCTTTAACTAGCTCGCAAAGCCGTTCGGGTGTTAAATCAAGCCATTCGAACTTGCAAATATATTTGAAAGTTTCGACAACCCCGCGCATAAGTGAAATGTCGTTACACTCTTGCGTGCGGTTATCTCGAATACCCTTGATATAAACGCTTCCGACTTTACCGTCGCTCATTAAAGCGTTTTTTGTTGCTTCTTCCCAGAGTACACGATATTTGTCATATTGCTTCACGACTTTGTCGGTCTTCAATATGGTAATTGCATGTATATGCGGATGCCATATACCCGAACCCGCGCCGAGTTTAACCTCGACGGAACGCACTCCGCCGTCGTTGAGTTCCCGAAATCTTCGGCGACTCAATTTGTCGTCGTGTGTCATAATGCGCCAAGCACGGTTGAGTGCTTCAAGTCCTACGTCCAAGTCTTGTTGGTCTTTGATAGTAAGATTTAGAAAAAATATCTTATAGCCTTTTTTGCGGTAATCTTCAAGCAAGGGCATTAACTTTGCAAGCCAAGCCAACGCTCTTCGCTTTGCGCATACCGAGCAAAAACGGCTATTGCAATATCCGCCCGTCGTGACATAGTACTTTGCGCCACAACCTTTGCACGTCGCAAACTGCGAATACTGCCCGCATATACTGATTTTGTCCGCGAGCTTCGTTTGTCCCGCTCTTTTCAAAGAGGGTACAATCTTTTTATGGTTAAACAAGATTTTTTCTTGTATGTCGTCTAACTTTAACATTTCTATTTTGACCCAGGTGTGCAACTCCGGTTGCTGACAAGTTGCTAGAAAAAGCGCAAGCGCATAGGCCGCTACGCTCCGCTTTCGCTTCGCTCCAAACGTCCTTGCGGACGTTGCCTACTCCAATGACCGCCACTACACCAAGCAACTACTCGACAAGCTTCTTTGCTTCTTGCCTTTGAAAATCGTCTAGCACATGCATATAGATTTTCGTCGTCGTAGATATACTCGCGTGTCCGAGCCATTGTTGTACGACTCTCAAAGCAACACCACATTCAAGGCATCTCGTCGCAAATGTGTGTCGCAAATCATGCAATTTGTGGTTTGGACAAAACACCTTGAATACATGTGTAACGTGGTCGGGCAGATAATCAAAGAGTTTCCCGCTCTCTTGCGGGGGTATTGCTTCGAGTACTCTCGCCAAAGGGTCGGAGATCGGAACGGCGCGCTCACTTGTTTCGCTCTTCGTTCCGTGTATGTAAATAATGCCGTTTTCCGTGTCCACGTCGTCCCACGTAATGCTCAACGCTTCCGAACGTCTGCACCCAGTCCAAAGATAGAACTCGAACAAACTCTTGTACGGACTGTCTTCGAGCTTCGCAATAAATTGCTCGCGCTCGCGCCGTGTAAGAGCTTTTCCGAGCTTTTGACGGTGTTTGACGTTCTCCACGTAGCGCATTGGGTTTCTCGTCGCGTATTCGAGCCTTACGGCACGCTCAAATGCTTCGTTAAGCACTTGATGCGTGTAAACTCTCATACGCTCCGCTTTTACCGCTTCAAGCACGCGCTCTAAGTCCGCTATCGTTATATCGTCCATATCGCGCTCTTTAAGCTCTTCGGGGACGTGTAAACGCAAAACTATATCTATTCCGCGTAGCGTTGACGGCTTGACCCTTTGCGCTTTGTACTCGTACCAAATATCAAGCCACGCTCCTAAACTCTTTTTCATATCAACCCTTCGTTAACGACTCTTTCGTCGAAATATCCGATTGAAACGAGCTTTTCGCGGACTATATCCGCATCTCGCTTCAATCTTTGAATTGCATTGCGTTTCAATGTTTGCGCGCCATTTAGCTTCAAACCAAGCTTTTCGCCAACTTCTCGCGCAGTCATATCGGTGTAGTAGAAATACTCGAACGCATCGCGCTCTCTTTCAGAGAGTAGGTCTTTACAAAATTCGTAAATTTTGTCCGTATAGCTTTCGGGCGGACATACAACTTCGTCTATGTCGTAGTCTTCGTCTATCGTCACGTCGGCTAGCGTTCTAGGCTCGCCACCGTGTCCGCGTTCTCGTTCTATCGGCTCGTCCAAAATTGTAAGAATTTTCGTTCGCCCTAGACGTTCGTTATCATACTCGTTTTTCGTTCCGAAAAATGCGTAAAGACAAACGTCCTTAATGCTTCGAGTAAACTTATAATTCGTGCCGAACTTCAAGCTCGGAAAGGCAAGATACACTTCTTGAACTGCATCTTGCCAAAAATCTTCGTGTTCACCACGATTGCGATACCAACTTTGGCACACAATCCTGATAAACCTTAGATTTTCAAAATAAAAGCGGTTTATCATTTCACGATTTCCCGCTTTTATAGCTTTCTCTTGCTCTTCGTTCGGCAGAATTGGGGCGATATACATTTTGTTTACTCTCCGTCTTCTTCGTCGTTGTCTTCGTCGTCTTGCAAGTAAACAAGGTCAAGGCGATAAACTACGTCGATGTCAAGCGCGTCGTAATTTATCACACACTTTTTGCGCATTTCTTCCAAAACAGTGTCTTTGAAACTCTCCAACACTGACTCGGACGGCTCTACATCAATGCTGAATATGTCGCGTACTTTTTCCATAAGTTCGCCGTCTTCGGTATCGTTGAGATACAAGGTTGCCAAAATGTCATAGCTTTTTTTCATTACCGTTTTCTCCTTATTTCAAAAAGCCTTTTTCTTCGAGAATGTAGTTGAGTAGTTTCTTGTCTTCGGGTCTTGCCATAAGCGAAAACTCTCTTCCGTCAATCACGAGAACAAACGATACGTACGGCACTATCGAGCCGTCTTTTGCTGTAAATGTTTTTTTGCTGATTTCGATTTCTTGCTTCACTTTGTGTCGCTCCTAAATATAAATTTAGTCTAATTTGTTAGACCATATAAATAGAATAGTCTAAAAAGTTAGACTTGTCAAGATTTTAGTCTAACTAGTTGGTATAATTTTGAAAAGGTAAGGTAAAGTAAAATGTTTGCTGAAAGATTATGTAAAACGCTGACCGAATTAAACATAACTATGTACAGGGTAGCGAAAGACCTAAAACTGAATAAACAAACTGTAATTAATTGGTGTAATGGTAATAATGAACCCAAAGCAACGCAAATTGCTATGCTTTGCAAATATCTAGACGTGTCAGCCGATTATTTACTCGGCTTGACGGATAACTATTGACTCGGATTATTGACTTCGATTGTTGGCGCAGCTCTTTGACAACGTTTGTTGACCCAGGAACGCGCTAGTTGCGGATTCGTTTTTTAGCGCAAGCGAAAACGCGCGCAAGGGCAACGCGCTAAACCGCTTTGCGTTATCCCTTGCCGGTTGCGTTTTCCGCTCGCTTTTGCTTCGTAATCAGCAGGTCGCCGGTCCGAATCCGGCCACTAGCTCCAAAAAAAAATACTATGCCTCGTGCATGGTATTTTTTTTGAACTAACGAGCAGTTTGTGACCGTGGGTACCTCTGCTGATTATACTTCGGGGTCCCCGCAAAACCTTTGTTTTGTGGGGTGAACAAAAGGTCGCCGGTCCGAATCCGGCCAACTCCAAAAAAACCGCAATACCTCGTGTATGGCGGTTTTTTATGCTAACGAACAGATTGTGACCGTGGGTACCTGCTGATTATACTTCGGGGTCCACGCAAAACTTTTGTTTTGTGGGGTGAACAAAAGGTCGCCGGTCCGAATCCGGCCAACTCCAAAAAAAAATACTATGCCTCGTGCATGGTATTTTTTTTGAACTAACGAGCAGTTTGCGACCGTGAGCACCTGCTGAGTAATTTATCTGTTGTTATAATTTGACACTTTCATACTCTTGACATATTTTTTATGCGTGATATAATCAAAAATATGAAATATATTTCACATTGTCGGAGAGAGAAATGAAAAATTCAAAACTCAGATTTTTGCAAAATCTCAAAAAACCCGAATCGAGCGCATACGGCAAAGCGCAGTTGAGAGGTATGAACAACCGCTATTCTTTGCTTTCGTCCTGGGGATTTTCTCATGTGTGTTTCACAAGAAAGCGTCTTGTTTTGGACGTCGGTTGCGGTGGCGGCAAAAATCTTCAACGCATACTCAACCATTCAAAGAGCATAAACGCAATCGGCATAGATATATCCCCCACAAGCGTCAAAACGTCCGTTCGCAAAAATCGTCGCGCGATAAAATCGGGACGTTTGCAAGTGGTTCAAGGCAGCGTTGAAGCACTTCCGTTTGCAAGCAATCTTTTCGACCTTGTCACCGCCGTTGAATCCGTGCATTATTGGGAGATAGAAAAAGGCTTGTCCGAAGTGTATCGCACTCTCAAAAAAGGCGGACAATTTCTCATCGTCAACGAAACGCAATCGAGCGACGGGCTTGACGAATATCTTGCCGAAGTCGGCTTCAAAGTTTACACCGCAAAGCAACTTGAAAACTTTTTGAAACAAACGGGATTCAAAAAAATCCGCACGGACGTCAACGAAAACGGCAAATGGATTGCCGTCGTCGCCGAAAAATGACAATTTCAAATTCTCGTTTTTGATATTAAAAAAACACAAACGTTTCAAAACGATATAAAAACGACTGCTGACAAAACGTTGTCCGCAGTCGTTTTTCCAAATTATCTCAATTTATATCGACGTCGATATCAATATCGTCGGCAAATTGCGATTGATAAAGTTTTTCGTACACGCCGCCCTTTTCGACAAGTTGATCGTGCGTGCCTTGTTCCACGATTTTGCCGCCGTCTATAACGACGATATTGTCCGCTTTTCTCACCGTTGACAGACGATGCGCAACAACAATGGTCGTTCTGCCCTTGCACAGCTCGAACAGTGCCTTTTGAATGATTGCTTCGGTGGTGTTGTCAAGCGCGCTCGTCGCCTCGTCCAAAATGAGAACGGACGGATTTTTGAGGAACACGCGCGCGATGCTCAATCTTTGTTTCTGACCGCCCGACAGTTTTACGCCCCTCTCGCCGATTTGCGTATCGTAGCCCTCTGGCAAACTTCTGATATACGCGTCTATATCCGCCCTTTTTGCCGCCTCGACGATTTCCTCGTCGGTTGCGTTTTCCTTGCCGTAGGCAATGTTTTCCTTGAACGAGCCTGTAAACAAAAACACGTCCTGTTGCACTATGCCGACGTTTCTGCGCATGGAATCGTTTTTGATTTCGCTTATAGGCTCGCCGCCGATATAAATCATACCGTCTTCAAGCGGATAAAATTTTGGTATCAAGTGGCAAAGCGTGGTTTTTCCGCCGCCGCTCGCTCCCACGAAAGCGTACATTTTTCCGTCGGGAATGGTGAGATTTATGTTGTCAAGCACTTCTTTGTCGTGGTTGTAGGCAAAACTAACGTCCTTAAACACTATATCGCCTTTGAGGTTGTCCACCTCGTGCGCCGTGGGGCTTTCAAGCTCGACAGGAACATCCATAATCGCGATAAAACGTCTGAATCCCGTCACGCCGTCCTGCAACTGCTCGAAAAACTGTATGAGCGTCTGCACGGGCGAAATGAAAAGGTTTATCGAAATCATAAACGACACGAGGTCTACGTAGTCGAAATGCTCCTTGTCGTATATGCAAAACAGTGCGCCTGCAAGCAACACTATGACGTTGTATATTTCGGTGACAAGGCTCATGCTTGCCGAAAACGTGCCCATTGCCTTGTACGCCTTCGAGCGCGCCTTGACGTAACCTGCGTTGTTCTTTTCAAACTTTTCCTGCTCGTACTCGGCGTTTGCATACGCTTTCGTCACTCTAATACCTGCGATGCTGTTTTCAAGCGTAGCGTTGATGTTGCCAATCTCTTCCCTGCTTTTTCTGAACGCCTTGTTCATATTCTTTCTGCACGCAATGGCGATAACGAAAAGCACGGGCAAAAACGCAAACACAATCAAGGACAGTTTCCAGCTTATCGTGCAAAGATACGCAAACGAGCCTATCGTCACGAACGTGGTGATAAAAAAGTTTTCGGGGCCGTGGTGGGCAAGCTCGCTCACGTCGAAGAGGTCGTTTGTCATTCTCGTCATGAGCTGTCCCGTTTCGTTGTTATCGTAAAAGGAATACGGCAGCTTTTCGAGATGCTTGAACAAATCCGTTCTCATCGCCGCCTGCATTTTTACGCCCATTACGTGACCGTAGTAGTTGATATAATACTTCATTCCGGCGCGCAAAAGGTATATACTCAAAAGTATCGCGCAAAGTATAAGCACCTCGCTTATCACGCCGTTTGGTATGCTTTGGCGAAGTATGCGTTGCGACACGATAGGATAAATAAGCCCGCTCACTGAAAAGATAAACGAGCAAATCATATCTGCGGCAAACGTCGCTTTGTGCGGCTTGTAGTATGCCACGAATCGTTTGAGCAGATGCTGATTGTCGGAAGTATTTTGTTTGTGTTTTGTCATGTTGCGTTTGTATGTCAATGAAAATTTATTGATTTTTGTTTGTGTTTTCGAGTTTCTTTAAGACGGCTTGGAAATAGCTTGGCAATTCGCACTCGAAGTGCATAATCTCGTGCGTGTGAGGATGCTCCAGCACCAGTTCTTTTGCGTGCAAAAGCTGTCCGTTTTTGTAGAGTGCGGTTGAGCCGCCGTACACCTCGTCTCCGACGATGGGGTGATGCAAACTCGCCGCATGAACCCTTATCTGATGTGTGCGCCCCGTTTCGAGTTCAAAACGCACGAGAGTGTATTTTCCGAAACGTTCCAGCACCTTGTAGTGCGTCACCGCACGCCTACCGTCCTCGTCTATCGCCATCTTTTTTCGGTCTTTTTTGCTGCGAGCAATGGGCTTGTCCACCACACCTTCGTCCTCTTTGAAGTTGCCGTCGCAAAGCCCGAAGTATATTCTTCTTGCGGTTTTTTTCTCGATTTGCGAGGCAAGGCTCTTGTGCGCCTCGTCGTTTTTGGCAACGACAAGCAGTCCCGACGTATCCTTGTCAAGCCTATGCACGATACCGGGACGAATGACGCCGTTTATGCCGCTCAAACTGTCGAGATTGTAGAGCAACGCGTTGACGAGCGTGTCGTTTTTTTTGTACGAGCTTGCCTGATGCACCACCATACCCTGCGGTTTGTTGACAACCGCCATATACTCGTCCTCGTACACGATATCGAGAGGGATATTCTCCGCCTTGACTTCGAGCGTTTCGGGTGCGGGTACGTCAAACTCCACAACGTCGCCTACTTTGAGTTCGAATCCGCTTTTTTGTCTTTTTACGCCGTTAACGAAAGCACCGTCTCTTTCGATGACGGTCTTTGCGTTGGAGCGCGATATGCCCCACTCGGACGCAATAAATACGTCCAATCTTACGTTGTCTTTGTCAACGGTATGCGTCATAAAAAACTATTTGCTTTCGTTGCTCTCGTCCGTTTTTTCGTTGTTGTCGGAGTTGTTTTCAAATTCTTGCGATTTTTCGTCGTTTTCGGGCTGTTTTTCCGCAGTTTCTTGCGTTTTGTCGTCCTCTTTTTGCTCGCTCACGACAAAGGTATAATCGTTTTGCGATTTCATCATAGGATTGAGGTTGACGGGAGCGTCGAGCGGATCCGATTGCTCTTGATTGTCAGCGATACCCTTTTGCTCTTCTTCAAATTCTTTTTGATTTTTCTTGCCCTCTTTCACCAGCATAACGATAAGCACGACGACAAGCATAAACGCGCCCACCGTAACGAAGGAGTCCGCAACGTTAAACACGGGGAAACTCTCCCAGAATGCAAACTGAATGAAGTCGCGCACGTATCCGAGCGCAATGCGGTCAACGATGTTGCCTATTCCGCCGGCGGTGACGAAAACGAGGGATATTCTAAGCCACTCGCTCTCTTTCAGAGCAAAGAAAAGATATACGCAAATGCAGATTACCACGATAAACGTTACGACGGTCAACGCAATCGTTTTGCCTTGGAATATACCGAAGCCCGCCCCCATATTTTTGACCATAACGAGATTGAAAAGATGAGGTATCAGCTCTTTTACGCCGTAGTTTTCAAGATACTCCCACGCCGCTTGCTTGGAGAGCAAGTCCGCAACGAGAATTATTGCGACAACCGCAAGTTCGACAAGGTAAATCCACCATTTCTTTTTTGCAACCTTCGCCCAGTCGGAAAGAAATGTTTTTATTTGCGTTTTATAATCTTTTTTTTCTTGATTAGCCATAAAAACTCCTTATCCTCTGATTTGCGGAGGGATTGTTATCGTCACTCCTTGCGGAGCAAAGAGGAAAATATTTTTTGTGATTTGTTGTATGCTTCCGTCAAGAGCGTAAATCGCGCCGCTCATAAAGTCGAGAATTCTGTAAACCGCTTGTTGATTGAGCGTGGAAAAATCGACGATGACCTGTTCTCTCATTTTGAGGTGATCGATGAGCAGTTGCACGTCCTTGTAGGTGCGCGGCGAGTAGATAACTACACCGCCGCTTTGACCGACGGACGGTTGCGTGTAACTCGGCACTTGCGGAGCGGGCGCGGATTGACGGGAGAAAATTCTTCCCCCGTTTTGCATATCCGCGCGTTGCGTTTGATTGTTTCTAAAATATCTTTCGTCCATATATTTACCCATATTGTGCCTAGCGGCACAGTTGATTCACACAAAGCGTAAATTTCAATCTTTCGAAACCTATGCGAAGCGTAAAATTTCATTTTTCCGCAACTGAGTTCAAAGCACGCACTCATCAAGCAGATAATCTTGCGAAACTGTGGCTTGATTATTTATCCGTCTTGTTTTTATAGCAAAGATTCTCTGCGCGGTAGTAGCGCAATAAATCGAGCGAGGCTCTCGGCGATACGCAAATCTGCGTGTTGCCGTTGCCTCAGCGACGATTTTTGCGCAATCTCACTGCGCTTGCCCCGCAAGTGCCACCCTATCTCCGAACAGCACTCTGCCGAGGCGGAGCATATTCGAACCGTGTTCGAGTGCGATTTTGTAATCTTTGGACATTCCTGCCGACAAAATTTCGACGTTTACGCCGTCTTGCTTTATGCTTTTTGCGTCCTCGTATATGCGCTGCAACCTGTCGTAAAGTTTTGCAAGTTCAACTTCGTCGTCGAGGTTAGGCAACACGCTCATCACGCCTTTTATCTCTATGTGAGGATAATCTTTCATACTTTGTATGAAATCAAGCGTTTCTTCGGGGCGCACACCGCCCTTGGTTATCTCCGCACCCATATTGATTTCCACAAGGCATTTTTGAGTGATTTGGCGTTTTGCGGCTTGTTTTTCAATCTCTTTTGCAAGGTCTTGCCTGTCAAGCGAGTGTATCAAATCCACCTTGCCGGCAATATATTTGACCTTGTTCGTCTGCAACTGTCCTATGATATGCCACGTATATTTTTCATCGTAGTGTTCGACAAACTCCTGCACTCTGTTTTCGCCCAAAACAAAGTCCGGCGCGATTGACATAAACTTGTCTATCGTGTCTTGGGTCTGCATTTTGCACGCCGCAACGAGATTTATCTTCCTATCGTACCTTGCCACCTCGTCGCGCACTTTTTGAAGATTGTCAAGCAGTATCATAGGCTTTTTGCGTTGCGCTTATTGGATGATATAGTCGCCCTTTGTCAAATCGAACACGAGCATCTTTTTCCTGCCGCCCTCTTCGTACACCACTTTGACAATTTCAGGCGCGATATGCTCTGCGGATAAGACTTTTCCGTCGAATTTTGCATAGGATTCCACCAAAACCGCGGTTTTTTCACTGTCGTACTCGCCGATATCGTCGCTCACGAACAGCACGTCGCCGAATATGTGGTTTACCGTCGCAAGCAGTTTCTTTTGTTGCCACGTGTACACGGCAGGTTTCACGCCGCCGTCGCGCAAGAAGAATACGTCGGGATCGTTTGCAAAGATTCTGCCGTTCAAATGACGACGGTACACGCTGTTTTGCATGGAAATCTTTGTGGAGATAATTTCCTGATTGGTGACTTTGACGTAAAACTTCTCTTTGAACGTGTTTTCGGCGTCGCATCCTATACGGCAAGCGTCCACCACTCCGAACGCAGGGCCGAGAGGCACGCCGCATCCGAGAATGATTTTATCGCCGCAGCACTCGCGCAAGAAGTCCATCGCCTCGCACATAAGCTGACCGCGCGTCTTGTTGTTTCTGGGTTCGATTGCGGCGGCATAGAGGAAGTCGAGCTTGACCATATCGAAGTGCCACTCGTCAAACACCTTGTCGAAAAACGCTTTGATATATGCCCTAACCTCTTCTTTTTCGAAATCGAGAGCATAAAAACCGCCCCACGCTATACCGCTCAACACGGGTTTGCCGTTTTTGCCGCGGATGAGCCAATCGGGATGATTCTTTATGACGTTTGCGCCGAACTGCGCCGCAAAAGGCGCGTACCAAAGCCCCGCTTTGTAGCCGTATGAATGGATTTTGTCAACGACGGGCGCAAGTCCTCTCGGAAACTTTTGCGTGTCCGTATCCCAGTCGCCGACTTTGGTTTCGTATCCGTCGTCGATTTGAAAAATATTTGCAAGGTTGCCGACGTTGGCAAGTCCTTCGAGATCGCGCAAAATGATTTCTTCGTTGATGTTTTGATAGTAGTTGTACCAAGACGTGTAGCCTGCAAGATGGTCAACCCTACCCGTGCGTTTTTGAGGATACTCGGCAAAATACGCGTCGAAAACGCCGTCGTAAGTGCCGTGTACGTGCATAAGGTCAAACAATTCGTATTCGCCGTCAATCGACAATCCCTCAACGTCTTTTTGCACCGCAAATACGTTTTCTTTCATATCCGCATAGAAAATCGTATAGCCCGTGCGCTCGTTGAGCGAACCTACAAACTCCACTTTTTCGTCCTTGCGGAAGTAAGTATATGTGAAGCCGTGGTACAAATCTTTGCCGTATTCGGTGAAAGCGTAATCGCCCGACACACCCGAGAATTTTCTAACTATCGGCAGTTTGGACAGCGAGCGCAAACCGTATTGCACGTCGCGTTTTTTATACTCTCTCGTAGACGTCCAGGATTGGAAACCGTTCGCGAAAAATCTCTCGTTGTTCTCGAAATAACGGTCGTATATGAGTTCGGCAAGCGTCAGTCCGATTTTGCTTTTTGCGCTCACAACGATTTTTACGTGGTCGGCATCTCCGAAATCGCAAATACGAATATCTTTGCCATCATACCCGCCGTTTTTGACAAGAGCGTACTCGACGGATTCTTCTTTACACTTTCCGCCAATGCGGTATCCGATTTTCAGAGTATAGTCTTTTATATTCATAATTCCCCCGAATAATAAACTAGGATAATTTATTATATCAATGAAATGCAAAAATGTAAATACTTTCTTTGACGAAAAGTAACAAATGAAAAAATGTTCGATTGCGGATAATTTCAACTTATTCGAAGCGTTCTTATACACGGCATGTGCCTGTTCGAAGACGGAATAGGAGTCGCAAGGCGACGACCGCAGTGAGCGTCGAGCTTTCGTCGCACACAAGCTCCTTTTGCTT
>ULMH01002321.1_pt1 | contig 21561 bp, 21 predicted proteins | sample 1951611 | NCBI WGS metagenome assembly ULMH01 (sample SAMEA4835546, study PRJEB28245) | human gut metagenome | biome: gut microbiome; material: fecal sample | place: Denmark | collected 2008 | reverse complement strand
AAATAAAAATGCAAATAAAATAGATAAAAATATAAAAAAAGAGTATTTAAAAATTATAGAAAAATATTTAATGAACAGAAAAAAACAAAATTTTATAAAAAAAATAAAAAATAAAATATTAGAAGTTAGGAGAAGTAAAAATGAATGATTTAGAAATAGGACAAAATATAGCAAATGTAAATAATTTAGAAAAAGAGCAAAATAAATTTTTAGAAACAACACTTGGAAAAACAATTAACACGGCAGTAAATATAGGATTAAGATGGGTACTACCAGATTTAATTGAAGATGAAATAATTAATATAAAAGATAGTTTGGTTAAGGGAGGTTTAAAACAAGGAATTAATACAGCAATTAATTCTGCAATAAATTTAGGAAAAAGTGCAATGGGAATATTTACTGGAAACTTTGAAAATTTATCACAAGCGCAGGAGGCAATAAAAAGCGGAGGAATAATTGATAGTTTATCAAATGTTTTAGATTCAGTACTAAGCAAAGTAACAAAAAAAGGTTGGATAAAATATGGAACATCAACGCTTATAAGGCAAGGAAAAAATGTTATATTAGACAATATTTCTAAAAGTATTGAAAATAGCTTTACAAATCAAATAAATAATTTAGACAAATTAGTAAAATATGAAAACAACTGGAAAGCGTATTATAAAGACAAAAACCTAAATGGAATGGAAAAAGAATATAGAAAAATAAACGAGAAGTTAAAAGAATTAATGCCATTTGAAACAGCTTTAAAACAGGCAAGGCAAATAGAAAATCTTCATAAAATAATAAAAAACAATGGAGGAGATTTTAATTTAACTCAAGAACAAATAGAATTAAGTAAAATGCTAGTTTAGTTACTAGAAATAACAGTTTTTTCTGCGTTTTTCCTTGCATAATTTTTTTCAGTTTAGTATAATTATAAAAGACAAAAGGCAGAAAGGAATGGTAAAAAAATGGAATCACGTGACGGAAAGATTATAGAAAGAGATATAGAAACAGAGATGAAAACATCCTATATAGATTATGCAATGAGTGTTATTGTATCTCGTGCTTTACCAGATGTAAGAGATGGATTAAAACCTGTTCACAGAAGAATTTTATATGCAATGTATGAAGATGGAATTACTTCAGATAAACCATATAGAAAGTGCGCTAATACTGTAGGGTCAGTTTTAGGAAGATATCACCCACATGGAGATGCTTCTGTTTATGATGCAATGGTAAGAATGGCACAGGATTTTTCATTGAGATATAGATTAATTGATGGACACGGAAACTTTGGTTCAATAGATGGCGATGGTGCAGCTGCAATGAGGTATACAGAAGCAAGAATGGCTAAAATTGCAGAAACAATGCTTACAGATATAGAAAAAAATACAGTAGATTTTATGCCAAACTATGATGATAGATTGCAGGAGCCAACTGTTCTTCCATCTAAAATACCTACACTATTAATTAATGGATCTTCGGGTATAGCAGTTGGAATGGCAACAAACATACCTCCTCACAATTTAACAGAAGTAATAAATGGAATTATTAAAATAATTGATGAAGATAATGTTACAGATGAAGAGTTATTATCAATAATTAAGGGGCCAGATTTTCCTACGGAAGGCATAATAATAGGAAGAGAAGGAATAAAAGAGGCATATTTAACAGGTAGAGGAAAAATTACAGTACGAGCAGAGGCAGAAATAGAAGAAACAAGCAATAATAGACAAAGAATAATTGTTAATTCTTTGCCATATCAAGTAAATAAGGCAAAGTTAGTTGAAAATATTGCTTCATTGGTTAGAGAAAAAAGACTAGAGGGAATTTCAGATTTACGTGATGAATCAGATAGAATAGATAGAGTTAGAATAGTTATAGAATTAAAAAGAGATGCAAATGCCCAAGTAGTATTAAATCAACTATATAAAAACACACAAATGCAAGATACATTTGGAATAATAATGTTAGCATTGGTAAATGGAGAACCAAAGATACTAACTTTAAGACAGTGTTTGGATTATTATATAGACCACAGAAAAACAGTTATATTGCGTAGAACACAGTTCGATTTAGACAAAGCATTAGCAAGGGCACACATATTAGAAGGATTAAAAATAGCTTTAGATAATATAGACGAAGTAATTAATATTATAAGAAACTCATATGATGATGCAAAAGAAAGATTAATGAAAAGATTTGGATTATCTGATATACAAGCTCAAGCTATATTGGATATGAGATTAAAGACGCTATCAGGTTTGCAAAGAGAAAAAATAGACGAAGAATACAATGAGCTAATGAAATTAATAGAATATTATAGAGAAGTATTAAGTAGTGAGCGACTAGTATTTGATATAATAAAAAAAGAATTAACAGAAATTAAAGAAAAATATGGAGATGAAAGAAAGACAAAAATAGCAGCAGCCGAAGGCGAAATTGATGTAGAAGATTTAATTAAAGAAGAACAAAGCGTAATAACATTAACTCACTTTGGATACATAAAAAGAATGCCTGTAGATACATATAAAAGCCAAAAAAGAGGAGGAAAAGGAATAACAGGCATAGCAACAAGGGAAGAAGATTTTGTAAAACAAATATTTACAGCATCCACACATGATATTATATTATTCTTTAGTAACAAAGGAAAATTATATAGATTGAAAGGATATGAAGTACCAGAAGCAGGAAGAACTGCTAAAGGTACAGCAATTGTTAATTTATTAAGCCTAGATCCAGGCGAAAAAATATCCGCAGTTATACCAATCAATAACTTCTCAGAAGGAAAATATTTATTGATGGGAACTAAAAATGGACTAATAAAAAAGACTGCACTTACAGAGTATAATTCAGCAAGAAAAACGGGATTATTAGCAATCACATTAAAAGATGATGATGAATTAATAGATGTAAGACTAACAGATGGCGAAGACAATGTTGTAATGGTAACAAAAAAAGGTATGAGCATTACATTTGACGAAAAAGATGTTAGACCAGTTGGAAGAACTGCGCAAGGAGTAATTGGAATTAGACTTGATGAAGATGATAGTGTAATAGGTATGGAGTCTATTATTTCTAACATTAAAGGTACCCTTCTTGCCATAACAGAAAATGGATTTGGAAAGAGAACAGAATTAGAAGAATATAGAGTACAAAATAGAGGGGGAAGAGGTGTAATAACTTATAAAGTAACACCTAAAACTGGAGATATAGTTGGAATAAGAATAGCGACAGATGAAGAAGATGTTATGCTTATAACTGACAATGGCACTATAATTAGATTAAATGTTAAAGACATAAGTATATTGGGTAGAGCAACGCAGGGAGTAACTTTAATGAGGACAAATGAAGGTAAGGTAGTAAGCATAGAAAAAATATCTTTGGAAGAAAGTGAATAATATGATGAATTTTAAAAAAGATTCAGTAAACCCAATAATGCTTCTTATTGAAAACCTTGGCGAAATAAGTATTTTGGCTGACGAGGTAGTAGATAATCCAGACGTAATATCAGATAATCAGGAGAGAGAAATATTAACAGATATATATGGAAAATTTATGAAAGAAAATATGGAGTTAATAATTGAAATAACTAAAAGCTCTGGGCAGGAAGAAGGATACAAAAATGTGGAAGAAATTTCAAAGTTTTTTTATAAAAGATTGAATAAGCTTAAAACAGATGCTGTAGTAAAAAGACAAGAAAAAAGTATAGTAGCAATACTGAGTCAAAGACTACCAAATGGACTAAAGCAACAAAAACTTAAGGAATTAGCAGAAGAAATAATGCAAAAAAACGGAGGTAAAAAAGGTGCAAGAATCAACGATGTAGGATATCTAAGGAAACGTATTTTATTCACTGCAATGGATAAAGGATTTGTTCCTCCTCACGGTACAGAAGAAGTTGGTGATACAGGAGATGAAGAAAGATAACAATATAAAAAAACTGTGATTAATTGATTAATCACAGTTTTTTTTAAATCTTATATCTTCTCCGAAAAAATAGCAAATATTGTAATCTCCAATTATTCTAGAAACTATTCTTTCATCATAAGTATTATATAAGTTTTGTAAACTTAAATTTGTAGAAATTATTGTTTTAGTTATATTTTTTTGATTTAACAACCTTGTATTAATTATATTAAATAATTCAGTGAATTTCATGTTATTAACACATTCTGTGCCTAAATCATCAATTATTAATAAATCTACATTTAATATACTTTCTAAAATATTAGAATTATTAGATTTGCCAAACCTGTAGTCAATTATTGTATCTAACATTACAGGAGCTGTTTGATATAAAACGGTTTTTCTTTGCTTAATTAATTCATTTGCTATACAACTTGAAAGGAAAGTTTTGCCTAAGCCTGTATTGCCAGTAAATAACAAGTTTTTTTCCTCTGCTTTTTCAAAGTTATTGATAAAACTAAAACATATATCTTTTATTAATTTTATATTTTCTCTAGGAGAAACGTCTGAGTGATATTTTGACTCATCTATTTTATCAGAATAAAATAGTTCATTAAAATTCTGAAAATTTTGATTCTTTATGTTATAAATATTTGATTTATTATATTCCAAATCAAATATTTTTTGTTTTAGACAATTGCACATTATAGAATTAGAGCCTTCTACAATATATCCGGTATCTTTACATATATTACACTCAAATTTAGGTAAAAAGTAAGATTCATTTATTCCGAGAGAATTTAAAACCTGTTTTTTCTTATTTTTTAAAACATTAATTTTTTCTTGAAATTTTTCTAAAAGAGTGGGATCATTTTTATTTATAAGAGATTTTGCAGTTGAAATAGCTAGAAAATTTAATTCGTCATCTATCTTTTGCAAATCTGGGTATTGCAAATATAATTCTTTTTTTCTTATATCAGCCATTTGAATTGCATTAATTCTTTTATTTTCATATTCTGTTAAAAGTTTTTTTAGAGTAGAATTATTCATTTTTTCACATCCTTATGCTTCTTGTTTTTTTTTAACATTTGCGTATAAATTGTTTAAATTATCATAAGTTCTTTGTTCATATTTGTTATATCCAGAAGATTTTTCTAAATTCTGTACATTCTTATTTTTCTGTTTCATTTCCAATAAAAATTTTTGGATTTCGTCAGAATTGGTAAATCCTCTGTCATGCCAATCACTTAATAATTTATCTAAATAGTCAAAATTTGGATTGGCTTTAGATGTAGTACGTTTTAATGCAATTTCAATTATATCTAGGTTATATTTAAAGTCAATTACCCACTTTTCGATGTAAGCGTACTCGTACTGAGATAAATTTCTTTTTAAACCTAATTTCTTTAAAATATTATTAGCAATTATATTTAATTTTTCTTGTTTTTCATAATAAATATCTAAATCTGTAAAAGTTTTGATATTATTTTTAGCCCATGCAGCAGCAACTGTTTGGATATAATTTCTGTGTAATGCAGATTTATCAAAGCAGTAACCAAATAATGCAATCATAACTTCTTCATCAAAATTGTATTTTTTAAACCATAATTCAATATCTGGATACCATGAAGTAGGCATTAACCCAGAAAAATACTTATTATTAATATATTCTATAGCTTGAGCTCTTTTTTGACCTTCTGCAGATTTTTTTAGTTCTTCAGCAGATAAAGATGTTTTAGGTTTATATATTTTATATAACTCAATTTCTTGTAAATTATTAATAATATATCCCGTATTTTTTTTAGTAATTACGCCAATATCTTCCCAATACTTTAAGGCATCCTGTATAACCTTTAGAGGAAGTACTAATTTTTTTGATAAATCATTTAGTTTTACGTCTTTATCATATTTAGACAAAAATAATAAATACAAATATACTTTTATAAAATCACCATTTGCTTGTGATAAGTATTCTGAGAAAAAAATATCTGGTATTTCTGTTTTTGAAAACAAAGGTAATATTTCTGTATTTTCTAATTTCATAGCATAATGCCTCCCCAAAGTTTATTTGTCAAATTATATCATTTTCTGAATATTTTTACAATAAATCTTTTGGGAAAACACAGTTTATATGAAAAAAATTATAATAAATGTTATTTATACAAATAAAGTTTGTTTTTTAGTAAATATTTAAGAAAATATTTGAGAAAATACACAATATTTTCATTATTTACACCAATAAAAGTGAACAAGAACAATGGGAAACATAATATGATAATTGCACTTATTTTTATATATAGACTGTTAAAAAAACAATTTGATATAAAAAATATTATACAGGCCCATATTAAATTTAGTATTAGAGAGCTGTAAGATATAAAACCAAACAATTTATTGTCAAAATTGTAATTTTGAGGAAAAATAAAATTCATTAAGACCTCCTATTAAATAAATTTGGTGATATGCCAAAATTATTTGACACATCTGTAGAAATTCCGCCGATTAATTGCCTTATATATGAATTAATATGTACTAAAGCGTATATACATCCTAGGTAAGTTAATTTTGACATAGTATTAGAATTGAAACTAATTGAAAAAACTAGTAATAGTATTAGAGCAATAAATGATTGCATTATTAATAGTGAAAAAATACATCTAATCCATGATTTGAAAAACCAACTTGTTGAATTGTTTAATAATGTCAATAGTGCAAATGGAGTTAGTAGGCAAAAGAGTTTTATCATAATATACCTTAGAGAGTAAGAAAAAATTAAATTAAAAAGGCTGATAGTTATAAATGCTTTGGAAATTCCATCAAAGGAAAAAATATTAAAGTCAGAAGTTATAGAATATATATCAACATTTAATTTTTCAATAAGTTTTGAAAAAGAAATAGAAAAACCAAATATGGACTGTCCAAGCTCTTGTATAGAAGAAGAAAGCAAATGATTAATATTTAGAATCTGCTCACAAATAAAAAATGAAGAATTGATACTAATACCCAAAATAAGCAGTCTAAAAACAAAGTGATGAGGTGATTCTACAGGCTGACTAGTATAATTTGAATAAGCAAGTTTGACTGCATAATATATAACAAAAGCAATTAATAGAGAGTTTGCAATTAATAACAAACCATTAGTTGAAGAAGTACCAAATATTTTTTCAAAAAATGATATTTTTAATATATTTGTATCTATAAAAGCCAATTCATCTAATATTTCATAAAGGGTTGTATCAATGGAAGACAATAGATTGTTTAACAAATTGTTTATAGTTTCAAAAATTATATAAGAAATATTTTGTTGCTCCATAAATATCACCTATACTATAAGTGTTTTTATGGCGGATAATATTAAGTCAATTGCTAAAATAAATCCATAAGAAAAAAGTGAGCTTCTAATTAGCTTTTTGGCTATCCTTATTCTTTCTTCATCACCAAAACTAAATTTTTTCATAAATACACCTGTTCCAACGGCAACAGCGGCAGCCGGTGTAGCAAGCTTTAAAAGCCATTCTTCTATTTTAGTAAAAGCATCATTTAATTTAGTAACTATCTTTGGTGTAGAATCAAAAAAACAATAAGAAATGTTAAAAATATTAAATAATAAAATAAAAAATAGTAAAATAATAATAATTTTTTTAGTAAAAGTTTTCATGAAAATCCTCCTTATATAAAAAATATGGTATTAATTTTAATTTTTGGGGTGGTATAATTTTGGAACCATCTGATAAAAAGCCTAGGGCAGTAAAGTTTTCCAATTCTTGAGTAAAAAATTTTGTGTCATAGATAAAATCTGTTTGAGTAGATGTACTAATGGTTTCCGAAATGTTAGAATTTTTAGAATTCAACGAATTAGTTAAATAACTAAATACTGTTTTTTGTGCATTTTCAGAAATTGAATGAGAAGATTTTTCTTTATCCTCTTTACCAATTTGCTTTTGTATATCTTCTATTGTAAAAATGTCGTCAGATCTAAACCATAATTTATTTATTAAATTTTGAATAATCATTTTTACAGTAGCTTGATTATTAATGGTATTAAGAAGAGATGTATAGCTTTGTGTTGCCAGAATGTTAATGCATTTTGCTTCCCTACTTTGAGAAAAAAAGTTGCTGTCTGTTTCCGTACAGTATTCATGATATTCGTCAGAAATAAATGCAACACTTCTATTAGAAATTTGAAAATTATTTGCTAGCCTCATCATGACTTCTGATTGGAAATCTAATTTTAAATATGCTGATATTATTTTAGACAAAATTGCATATTCACTGATATTCATATTTAAAACAACTATTTTTCCATTTTCCAAAACATCTTGAAAACCTAAAAAATTAAGTTCCTCTAATGGTGGAGAAAAGGTTTTTAAAATATCATACTCTCCAATAAAACTATTAGTAATGCGTGTTATTTCTGATTTTATAATAGATAAAGTACGAGGGTCTAAATTTAGAAATTCTTTTTCGAAAAAGGTTATGGAAGAAAGTAAATCATAGGTTTCGGTATGATTATAATAATTATTATTAAATTTTTCTCTTAAAATTTTTAACTTATCCAGATAATAATCATTAACCATAATTATTTTATGTAGTTCATCAAAAGTTACATAACCATCATTATAAAGCCTGCATAATTTTATTGCTTCTGCTAAAACCTGCTCAGCTTTGTCTAACCAAAAAGATTCTGTATTATTTTTAGAAAACAGCAAAAGAATCGTTTTTAATCTATTTGCTAAGACAGAAGGCTTTAAGTTTGGCTTGTGTAAAGGGTTATATTTGTAATTTCCATTTAGTTCAATTATAATTAAATCCTCTTCTCTATTATATATTTTGCAAAATTTTTTAACCTGTTTGTAGTAATTACCTTTAACGTCTAAAATAAGCATTCCAATCTTTTTTTCGAAATTATTGGACTTATATTTAATTAGTTGTTGTGTAAAAGGATACATTGCACTACTTGTTTTTCCAGTACCTATCGTTCCAGTTACTAAAATGTTTTGGTAAAGACTTTTTTCAGGTAGAAATATTTTCTCATCTGTAAAAATATTTTTTCCTATAAAAAGAGAGAGTTCGTTGGAATTAACAGAGGATATATGTTTGGGATGCTTAATCTTTTTAGAAAAAGTTTTTATAAATGGACGGATAAATAATGAAAAAAATGAACTAGAAAGAATAATGGATGAAAAAATATATGAGATTACAAATAAAATTTTTATGTATTTCCAAATCAAAGGTTGTTCTATACAAATGTCGAATGGATGTAACCCGTATTCAATAATAATTGTAGATGATGTAAAAATAGGATAGAAGATTTTTAGACCAAACAAACAGGAAATAGAAGATAAAAATAAAACGAAAATAAAGTGTGCAATAAAAATCACCTCCATTATTTGATTTTAATATTTAATTTAGAACCTTGCAAATTGTGGGAAATATTAATGTCGAAGAAATTGTAAATTGAGTAAAAAACAATAAAAAGATTAAAAATAAAGATAATAAAAAAATAGTCTATTAATTTTAAAATATAATATCACCTCCCAGTTTTTACCATAATACAACATTTTTGAAAATTTGTCTATACTTTTTGTAAAAAATTGTATTGATATTTGTTTTTCTTTTTGCTATACTTAATAAATAGAATCAGAACAAAAAGAAAGAGTGATAAATTTGAAGGAAAAAAACACAAAAGAAATAAACGAAATAAAATTTAAAAAGAAAAAAAAGGGAATTGGTAAGAAGATTTTACTTATTATAATATTTATATTACTAGCGATTGGAGTGATTTTTGGTTATAAGGTTTATAAAAATGGAGGAGGAACAAAAGGACTATTGATGACTGCTATAGGGCATGATAAAGATACGGTTTTATCATTAGACAAAATGTATTGCCTAATTTTAGGGAAAAGTCAAAATTTGACAGATACTTTAATATTAGCTTCATATGACCCGAAAGATCAATCAGCTGCTATGTTGTCAATACCAAGAGATACATTTATAGGGGATTATAAGTCAAGTGCAACTGCCTGGGATAAAATAAATTCTGTATATCAAACAGAAAATGGACCACAAAAGGTAATGAAATATGTGAGCAATCTTACGGGAATAGATGTTAAATATTATCTAATGGTTGATACAGAAGCATTAAAGGTTTTAGTAGATGAAATAGACGGCGTAACTTTTAATGTCCCAATTGATATGAATTATGATGATTCAAGCCAGGACTTACATATACATTTAGAGGCAGGTGAACAACTATTAGATGGCGATAAAGCAGAACAGGTTGTTAGATTTAGACATAATAATAATGGTAGTACATACCCAAGTGAGTATGGACAAGAAGATATAGGAAGAATGAAGACACAAAGAGCATTTTTAACAGCTTTAGCAAAAAAAATGTTAAGTTGGAAAAGTGTAACAAAAATAAATGGTATATTAGACATTGCACAAAAATATGTAGAAACAAACTTGGATTTTAATGCAATAAAAGATTATATACCATATGCAGTGGAATTTGATATAAACAATTTGAAAACAGCAGCTTTACCAGGAGTACCAGAGTATGCAAATGTTGTATGGATATATAGCAGTGATAAAGAGGAGACAAAGAAAGTAGTAAATAAGCTATTTTTCAATATAGATGAGGAAAATTCTCAGATTAGCAGTGAAGAAAGAAGTAATATAAAAATAGAAGTATTAAATGGAACAGGCGATAAAGATGAATTTGAAAAAATTATAGATAGAATAGAAACTGCAGGATACAAAGTAAAAAATACAGGAGAGACCTCAAAAACAACTAGGACAACAATAATAAATAGAAATTCAATATCTGAAACTGCAATATCAGAAATAAAAAATGCTATTAAAATAGGAAATATATCAACAGGAAATTATTCAGAAAATATAGATATAACTATCATTTTAGGTAAAGATAGTATAGAGAAGTTAGAAGATTAAGCTTCTAACTTCTCCTAAAAATTGCAAAAAATATAAATATTACAAGTAAGATTAAACCAAGTCTAAAAATAATTAAAACAAAGTTAACAATATCAACATTAGTTTCAGCAATTAATTCAGATGTATAAATTATTCCATCAATATCATAGGTAATTTTTCCAATTGTGCTTCCTCCTTTTATTGGAGCAACAAGTGGAGTATCTAATTCTAATTTAGGTTCTAAATTGTTAATATCAAAATTATTTTCCAAAAATACATTAATATCGTTTTTAACTAAGATATTTAAATTTTTAGTATCTTCGGTAGCACCTAATACACTAACTTTTGTAACAACTGAATTAGCTTTTTTTATATTCTTATACGAATAATTACTAAAACCATATTCAAAAAGTTTTTTACAATCTAAAAATTTAGGTACTAAACTTCCGTTGGTATCTTCTGCACCAAGAATAACAGCTATTAATTCTAAATCATCTTTTTTTGCAGTGGCTATTATGCAATCCTTTGCCGGATTAGTATAACCAGTTTTTAATCCAGTTGCATATGGATAATAATAATCATCTGGTGAATGGTGGGATAATAGTAGATTTGTGTTATAAAAAATTCTATTATCACTATTATATTTATCTGTTTTAGGTAGGTTATATACAGTTTTTTGAACAATATCTTTTATCGTTTGAAATTGCATAGCATGCTTAGCAATAAGCGAAAGATCATAAGCAGTCGAATAATGATTTTCATCATGAATACCACTAGGATTTTTGAAATTTGTATTTTCACAACCTATTTCTTTAGCTTTAGAATTCATCATATTGGCAAAATTTGCTATAGAGCCACCAACATGTTCTGCAAGCACATTTGCAGCATCATTAGCAGATGGAATTAATAATACATGCAATAATTGCTCTATTGTTAATTTCTCACCTTTTTGCAAATATGCAGTGGAATAACCAGCCGGTACAGAATCAACGGCACTGTTACTTACGGTGGCAACATCAGTTAGTTGGCATTTTTCTAATACCAAAATTGCGGTCATAAGCTTGGTGGTACTTGCAGGATACATCATTTTATTTAAATTCTTTTCAAATAATATTTTACCGGTTGAATATTCCATAAGAACGCATACTGGAGCTGATATATTGATTTCTGCAGCGTTACAAAATTTATTAATTGATAAAATATTAAAAATAATTATTAAAAAGCAAATAATTTTTTTTATACGTCTCATATAAACTCCTCTAATATAACTATATATTAAGTGTCTGAAAAATTCAATACTAAAATTAAACAAAAAAGGAATGATTTAATTGAAAAAAATAAATAATAATATCAAAATAATTATTATAATTGGAATAGCAACTTTAACTATATTTGTTGTAATAGTACTAAAGAAGATTGAAGAAAACAACTATAATAATTACAATTATGAGGAATATTTTGGAGAGCAAGAGAATAAAATAGTAGAAGAGAAAAAAACAATTGTTGTTCATATTACAGGTGAAGTAAATAAACCAGGAGTTATAGAGTTGGAAGAAGGAAAAAGGATTATAGATGCAATAAAAACAGCGGGAGGAGCAACTTCAAAAGCAAATTTAACTCAAATTAATTTAGCTTATGTCTTAAAAGATGGTATGAAGATATATATTCCAAATATTGAAGATAAAAATATAGAATATATTACAACAAACATCGGTGATAGTGATGATAAAGAAAAAATTAATATAAATCTCGCAAACGAAAAAGATTTACAAAAGTTGCCAGGAATAGGAACATCAACTGCAAAAAAAATAATTAAATATAGGGAGGAAAACGGGGAATTCAAAAATATAGAAGATATAAAAAATGTTAAAGGCATAGGAGAATCCAAATATGAAGAAATAAAGGAAAAAATAGAAATATAAAAAAATAATAACAAGGATAAATTTTTTCATAAGTATTGACAAAAGGGGATAATAGGGGTATACTTAGTAAGTAAGTAAAAATATCGCGGGGTGGAGCAGTTGGCAGCTCGTTGGGCTCATAAAAATGAGATTACGAGAATGACAATAGCTTAGCATTTCGGGATTTTTTTGTTATAGTGCTTGACACTGTAAGAATTGCTAAAAAGAAATACGAAGAATTTAATAGAATTAAAACGAAATAAAAAGAATTAAAATATAAAAAATTTATAAAAAAATTAGGGATAAATTAGGGATAAGTCAAAAATAAAAAAAACAAAATTAGGGAAAACTTTTTTCTTACTCTCTCTAGCGAAACAGAGAAAGTAAATTTAAGATAAAAGTTTCCCTCTTTTTTTATCCCTAAAAAAATTAGGGACAAAATAACACAAAATAGCTTTTCCCTATTTTTGTTTTTTTCAAAGGTGGTGGTAAAATGTTTTGGTTAGGATTAACCTGTGGACTTGTATTAGGTGCTAATATAAGTCTTTTTTTATATGCGATGATAATTATAGGAAAACAAAGTGAAAGGAAGATAAATAATGACAAAAACTAATTTAGAATATTTAATAAAAAATACAGATTTTTTTTCAAATGAGAGTATTTTGAAAAATACACTTGCAATTAGTGAAACTGAATTAAAGTCAATAATAAGTAATGAACTAAAAAATATGGAAAATAGTGAAATTGACAATTTTATTTCTTCTCTATTAGATATTTATAAAATTGAAATTTTACATCAAGATAAAAAAGCATATAGGAATATAATTCAAGAAGTACAAAAAGAAGATATAAATTATATAATAGATCATAAACACCCTAGAGGTAGATTTATAACTGTCTTAGATGATGGAATGGCAATGTATGTTTCCACAATTAGTGATCTATCTGTGGAATACTACACATCTAAAAATGAAATGATTGCAGATATAATTTTAAAACAATGTTTTAATGTTAAATATGATTCAAAACAAAATAATATTACTATTAATACAACTGTAAAATCAGCAGATTATGTATTTAATAAAAATATTCTTAAATATATAAAAAACAATTTAGAAGATATCACAAAAGAAATACTAAAAAGAAATGTATTATTAACATATAAAAATCAAAATAATTATGATTTGTTCAAAGAATATTTACAAAATACAGTTAAAAATATATTTTATCCTCAAACAAGAGAAATGCCAAAAAATATAAAAATTGGAGATATGTTACAAACTAAATATTGTGATACTGCTACAGTAATAGATATTGATATAGACAATAAAACATTAAAGCTAGATAAAGAAGTACAAAATGATATTACAGTATTTACAGATGTAATAAGCTATAAAAATGAAAATATTATAACAAAAATTATATCTCCACAAGAAGATATAGAAATGGAGGTATAAATGAATACTCGTTGTTTTGCATATAAAAAAATGGATCTTGTTTTGCATTAAAAGAAATGTATTGTAAAAAAGAACATTGTAGTTTTTATAAAGATAGAAATAAAGCAAAAAAAGAATTTTTAAAAGATTATGATAAGTGCAAAGAAAAAATAAATAATGATATATCAAAGCATTTTAAGAACTTGTAGTTCTTATTTTTTTGCTCCAAAGGAGGTTGATTTAATTGATTTTAGCAAGTCTTTTAGCTAGTAGCAAATATATTATTGTGAATAAAGATTTAATACAAATATTAGGGCTAAACGAAGCTATTATTTTAGGAGAATTATGTAGTGAATATTCTTATTGGGCCAATATTAATAAATTAGAAGATAATGAGTATTTTTATTCTACAAGAGATAATATTCAAAAAAATACAGGAATTACTCCACATTTTCAAAGACTAGCAATGAAAAAACTAGAAGAAAAAGGAATAATATATACAAAGAAAAAAGGAATACCATGTAAAACATATTACAAAATTGATGAAGTTAAAGTAATAGAATATCTAAAAAAGGCTCAATTATTCCCAGAAAATTCAGTGGTTGATGAGATGAATGTCAAGACATTAACAGAAAAAACAACAAGCACACAACAAGAAGAACAGCAAGACATCAATGATGTTGATATAAATAATAATAATATAAATAATAAAAAAAATAATAAAGAAGAACACACACACGAAGAAATAGCAGAAAGCAAAAAACAATTTGCAGAAAAAGTCTTTATGACACAGACCGAATATGATGACTTACTAAAACAATATGGTACTGAACTAACTAAACAACTTATTGAACAATTAAATTTGTATAAACAAGCTAAAGGAGAAAAATACGATAATGATTATGCAGCTATACTGCGATGGGTAACTACTAGAATAAGAGAAATGGAAAAAGCAGAACAAAATTATAATAATTTTAAAAATAAACAAAAATCACAAACGAAACAATGCACTAATTATGAGCAAAGAGAGTATTCGCCAGATTTTTTGAATAATCTTTTTTGTAATCTTGATAAAAATTAATTGGAGGTAAATAAAAAAATGAAAAATATATTTAAAAAATATTATGAAATGTCAAACGATACCAAAGAAATGTTGGCAGAATTATATATGATTCATGAACTTGAAAACTTGATACCAGAGTATGAAAATCTTGATATATCAAGTATGAAAGATGAGGAAACCATAGTAAAAATTGCAATAGAATGTTGGTATTATAGTAATATTGATGGTGGAGAAATAATTAGAAGAATTTTGGAAATTTTAAACTGTAGAGATATTACTATTGAAGATTTAGACAATATTGATACAGAATATTTAATTGATTTAATTACAGAGGAAAAAACAGATTTTAAGGAAGATCCTAATAAAAATATTATATTATCAGAGTTTGTATATAAAAGTTACAAGTGTGCATTTTTTAAAGATGGTTCAAGATTAATACTTACATTTGAAAGAAATAATTATGTTGAAGTATGTATTTTCAACACATTTGAGGAAATTCTATGTTTTGTTATTGATAATAAATTAGATTTGAAGAAAATACCTATTGAACAGTAATACATATAAAAAAATACAAAAATATTTGTATAATTATAAAAACATAGATAAGACTATAAATGCTATAAAACTTGATATGATAAATTATAATAATCTAGGCTACAATAATTGGCTTAGAGCTATATCTAATAATGGCAAAACATTAGAAGATAAAGTTATTGACTTTGAAAATAATCGTAAAATATTAAAATTACAAAAGTGGAAAAAGCTAATTAGTGAAATACTAGAGTATTATAAAAAAGCTGATAAAATAAAATATCAATATGTTTGTTTAAAATATTTTGAAAATAAAAGTATTGAAGAAATACAAACTCAGTTAAAATTGAATAAGAAAGAACAAAGAGATATGCAAACAGTCATACTGCAGCATATCTTTTTATATTCAGTTAGAAAAAAATTATTAAAACATGAATAATAGATAGGAGAAATTATGGGAAGATATATTATAAAAATATGGGAAACAAAAGAAGATAGAAATCAAGGAATTTCAGATATAATTGAAACAGATTTACTTAATATTCAAAAAGCTATTGAAAAAGCAAAGAAATTAAAAGAAAAACAAAATTATACTTCACTAGAAGTTCAAGACTTAAAAGAAACAGTTACATATTATTCTTTCACTCCAGAAGGAGAAAAAACTTTTGAAAACGAAATAGAAAAAGCTAAAATCCAGGAAAAAATAAACAAGTATGCAAAGCTAGTCTATAATAATGAACTTCAAGATAATGGCGAAGATGTATCAGGATTAGTAGTAAATGTAATTAAACATTTAAAAGGAATAAATAAATATTTTGAAACAAATGAGTCAGGATTAAGCCAAGAAGAAATTGATAATATTATCGAAGAAACAAATTATTTAATAAAAGAATTAGAACGAAATTATGATAATGAAGATTATATTTCATTATATACAAATCCTATGTCAGATTTCTATAGTGTAAATGAAAATATTAAAGATATATTAGAGGATTTATTTGATTATTACGAAGATAAACTTGAAAGAATGAAATTTGGAGAATCAAATATTAAAGATATAGTGGATTATTATTTTGATACTAATGGTATTAAAAATTTAATGGATTACGGAGCTGACAGAGATGGAGAGGTTATGCCTACTATTTCAAGTATGTACGAAACTATATTAGAAAATTTAAAAATTGAATATTCAAATATTTTTTCAAATGATGTAAGTAGTGGTAAATATACAACAATAGTTGAATTTGATGAAAAACACAAAGTACAAATAGACACAAAGTCCAGATATGGATCTGAAGATATATATGACAATATTCAAAGTATAAATGACACCTATAAAAAATATTTAAAGGAAAAAGAATTTGAAAAAATACAAAAAATTAAAGAATTTAATTTAAAAGAAATTATGGCAAATCATTATTCATTTAATAACTTTGAAAAAGTGGCAGATCCAAATGAATACAAGACGATAAATAAAAAGGCACTTTTTGCAAGTATGTATGAAAATATCTTGAAAAAAATAAATATAGATATTGCATTTGTTACTATTGATGAACTCAATAAAAATAAATATAAAACAACAGTAGTTTTTCCAAATGGACATTCAGATTTTTATTATTCGAGTGATTTATGTAGTAAAGAAACAGCAATAAAAAATATTGAAAATATGAGAGATTCCTATATTAAAATGCAACAAGAAATGGAGCAAAATGAACAAGATATGGAAATGGAATAAAAAATTTTGAAAATGGGCTGAAAATAAAAAATTAACATGTTAATATTAAATTAAGAGGAGGAATAAGTGGAACAAGTACATGACATTAAAGAGGCTGTAGCATTATATGATAAAGGTTTATCAAATTTAATTGGTAATGCTACTGAATGGAACGAATTTTTAAAATTCAATTCTAAATTCTACAAATATAAATTCCACGAAAATTTATTACTATATGCTCAAGATAAAAATATAACAGCTTGTGCAACATTTGATGAATGGAAAAAAGTTGGTAGATATGTTAAACCAAAGCCTTACTCAAAAACATTGAAAATAATATATCAACAAAATGGTAGATTATATTTAAAATCTGTATTTGATATAAGTTCAACAAATAGTAAATATAATATAGATTTTAAACTATGGGAAACAACAGAAACAGAAACTATAAATATTCTCTTAAATAAATTAGATATATATTTAGGCAATACAGAAGGTAAATTAAGCAACATTATATCTAGTTATTTAAGTAATGTGATAGTGAACAATGAACTAACTGAAACATTAGAATTATCAAAAGAGCAAATATATAATGATGAATTTTTAAGTGTTTTTTTTGAAAGTGTAATAACAATAGTCATGAATAGATGTGGTGCAGAATATGAGCCAAATTTAGATAAATTTGAAAATATTAATGATTTGCAAATATTAAAAAAACTAGGGTACATAGTAAACAAGTGTAGTTATGACTTAATTAGAATTGTAGAATTAGAAATTAAAGAAAGATTAAAAAAACAAGAATGGGAGGAATTGTTTAATGAAAGAAATAATATTAAAGAAAATGACCAAAACATTAGAGGAAACAAGACCAGTGAAATATCAAGAATTGATAATGACAGGGACAATAAACGAGATACTGGAGAATTATTCACAAGAAATAGCAAATCAAGAGAAACAAATAGAAAAACAATTAAGAATAAAGTATCAAAAACCAGATACAGACGAGTTTATCGCACTAGCACAATACGAAAATATGATACGCAGCTTGAAAATGGAACTAATGAACAACATGGTAGAAGAAAAAGTAAAAGAAATGTAAGTTATGAAGATGGAGTAGTACAAACTACTCTTTTTAATTTACCACAAGTCAATGAAGAATTAAAAAAGCAAACACCAGTAGAAAGCACTTTTTCAGGTTATAAAGTTGGAGATCTAGTTTATTTAGAAAATGATAATCCTCAATATATTAGAAAAATTGATGTTGAAAAAAATCAAGTTTTAGTTAGTATAAATCCTAATATTGATGTGGTATTACAGAGATATTCTATACCAGATTTTGAAGATAAATTATATAATAATTCATTAAATGAAAAAGTTATAGAGGAAAATAAGCAAATAGATTTAGAAAAGTTAGCAGAAATAACAGATATAAATCCTCTTATAGAAAATGATGAAATTGTACACACTCCTCCCCCACCTGCATTATTCAAAATTTCTGATGAATTGAAAAAAGATAGTATAGGTTTGAAAAAGAAATATGAAGAAAACATAACAGCAATAAAATTGTTAAAACAGCTAGAACAAGAAGATAGAGAGGCAACAGATGAAGAAAAAAATATACTTGCAAAATATAATGGTTGGGGTGGTCTTTCTAAAGCATTTGAAGAAAGTTCAGAACAATATTATGAACTACAAGAATTATTAACTCCAGAGGAATTTAATAGTAGCAGAGAAAGTGCATTAACTTCTTTTTATACAGAGCCATATATTATAGATTTTATGTATAAAGCTATACAAAGATTTGGAATAAATGGTAAATGTAGGATTTTAGATCCCTCTGCTGGCGTGGGGAATTTTTTAGGTAGAATACCTACAGAACTTGAAAACAGTAAAATAACTGCTATTGAAAAAGATAATCTAACAGGAAGATTACTAAAAAAGATATATACAAATGCAGATATTCAAGTAAAAGGTTATGAAGATACAAAATTAAATAATAATTATTACGATCTTGCTATAAGTAATATTCCTTTTGGTGATTATGGTGTTTTTGATAGAAGTTATGATAATAGTTTAAAAATACACGATTATTTTTTTGAAAAGACTATTGATAAAGTAAAACCGGGTGGAATTGTAGCATTTATAACAAGTAGGTTTACCCTTGACAAACAAGATAGTAAAGTAAGAGAATATATTGAACAAAAAGCAAATTTCATAGGTGCAGTAAGATTACCCAATACGGCATTTAAGAAAATTGCAAATACTGAAGCAATATCTGACATTATATTTTTACAGAAAAAAGGAAAAGAATTAGAATATAAAGAAAATTGGATTGATACTTTTGAAATAAGAGATGGAATACATATAAACGATTATTTTACAAATAAAAGATACATGATTAAAGGAAATATAGATTTTTCTACAAATCAATATGGAGAAACATTAGACATTGTGCCAAGTGGAGATCTAAAAGAACAATTAGATGAAACATTAAAAATGTTGCCTAGTAATATTGTTGATATGCAAGAATTAGGACAGGTATATATTGAAGAAAACGGAGAATCAATACCTGTAGGAGAACAGTATAACAATATAAAAGATTATACTTATACTGAAATAAACGGAAAAATTTATTTCAGAATTAATGACTATCTATATGAGCAAAATAAAAGTCAAACAGTCCTTGAAAGAATAAGAGGACTTATAAGAGTTAAAACAGCATTGAGAAATTTAATAGATATTGAAAATAAGGATGTCTCAGATGTAGAGATAATTCCTTTTCAAGTTAAATTAAATCAAGTATATGATGAATTTGTAAAAAAATATGGCTATATAACAGATAGAGGAAATGACTTAGCTTTTAGAAATGATGCAGAATACCCTCTACTTATATCGCTTGAAAAAATAGATAAAAAAACAAAAGAAATAATAAAAACAGATATATTTACAAAAAGGACAATTAAACCTTATAAAGAAATAACACAAACTGAAAGTGCTAAAGATGGGTTAATTGCAAGTATTAATCAAAGAGGAAAAGTAGATATAAAATACATAATGAAATTATGTGGAAAAGATTATAATTCTGTAATTAACGAATTAAAAGGTCTTATATATCATAATCCAGAAACGGCAAAATTGGGAATTGATGAAGATTTAGCAGGTTGGGAAACTGCTGACCAATATCTATCTCGGCAATGTTGTAGAAAAATTAAGAATAGCTGAAAGGTATGCTCAAGAAGATGAACAATACGAAGAAAATGTAATGATGTTAAAAGAAATACAACCAGCTAGAATACCGGCAAGTGATATAGAAGTAAAATTAGGAGCAACTTGGATTCCTGAAGAATATATAACACAATTTATACAAGAAAAATTCAAATTAGAAGATAAAGACATAACAACTATATATCAAAAAAATTTAAGCAAATGGTTTTTAGATATAAGAGGTTATTGTAATAATGTAGAAGTAAATACTATTTATGGAACAGATTATATAAATGCACTAGATTTAACACAAGACGCATTAAATTTACATGCAACCAATATATATGATAGAATTGATGATAAAAGTATATTAAATAAAGAAAAAACAATGTTGGCAAGGCAAAAACAAGATTTAATAAAGGAAGAATTTAAAAGTTGGATTTTTGAAGATTCAGAAAGAAGAAAAGTATTAGAAGATATATATAATAGACAATTTAATTCAATAGTAGATAGAGAATTTGATGGAAGTCATCTAACTTTTCCCGGTATGAATCCAACAATAACACTATTACCACATCAAAAAAATGCAGTCGCAAGAATATTATTTAGCGAAAATTCAACTTTACTTGCTCATGCTGTCGGAGCTCGGTAAAACTTATGAAATGATAGCAAGTATAATGGAAATGAAAAGGCTTGGAATTGCACATAAACCCTTGATAATAGTACCAAATCATTTAGTACAAGAAACCGCTAAAAGCTTTTATGAATTATACCCAAATGCAAACATTTTAATTGCTAATAAAGATGATTTTCAAAAACAAAAGAGAAGAATATTTGCAGGGAAAATTACTACCGGAGAATATGACGCGATCATTCTAGCTCATT
>ULMH01006267.1_pt1 | contig 22270 bp, 17 predicted proteins | sample 1951611 | NCBI WGS metagenome assembly ULMH01 (sample SAMEA4835546, study PRJEB28245) | human gut metagenome | biome: gut microbiome; material: fecal sample | place: Denmark | collected 2008 | reverse complement strand
ATCGAAGATTATATTTTAAAATTAGATGGTTACTATGATAAAGATAATGCTAAATACTTTGTAAGTGTTAAAAATCTTTATATAAAAACCTTAAAAAATAAACAACTAGTAGTGTATTCTTATGTTTACGAAGAAAGTTTTTATTTAAAAAATGATATACTTACATCATCAAGTGGTAGTTCTAATCCTTATAAGTTTATTTTAGAAAAGAAAGATGATAATTATTTTGTTGTTTCTTATGAAACGCCAGATGATATGTATAGTAATATTGATGATATTTTCCCATCTTATGTTTTAAAAAAGATATATCTTATACATGATGATAATACAATAGATTTATTACAAAATGATGTATATAATAAAGCAAAACTTTATTATCATAAATAAAAAGTCACTTAGTAGTCACTTTCTTTATAATATAATTTAAGTGTATGAAGAAAGGAGAACTTTTATGGAAATATTAAAAGTATTAAATTTAACAAAAATATATGGTAAAGGCGAATCAAAAGTTGTGGCACTTGATGATGTTTCTTTTACTGTAGAAAAAGGAGAGTTTGTTGCTATTGTCGGAGCATCAGGAAGCGGAAAAAGTACACTTCTTCATTTAATCGGAGGAGTTGATAAACCTACAAAAGGGCAAGTTTTTATAAATGATAAAGATATATACCAAATGAATGATGATGCCCTTGCTATTTTTAGAAGAAGGCAAATTGGACTTGTTTATCAATTTTATAATTTAATTCCTATTTTAAATGTTGAAGAGAATATAACATTACCACTTGAACTTGATGGAAGACATGTAGATGAAAATTCACTTAATGATATTTTAAAACTTCTTGGTCTTGAAAATAGAAAAAAACATTTACCAAATGAATTATCTGGAGGACAACAACAAAGAACTTCAATAGGTAGAGCACTAATTACAAAACCATCAATTCTTTTATGTGATGAACCTACAGGAAACTTAGATAGTAAAGCAAGTGATGAAATAATGTCTATTCTTAAAAAAACAAATAAAGATTTAAAACAAACAATAATTATTATTACTCATAATATGGAAATAGCAAAACTAGCTGATCGTATAATAAAAATAGAAGATGGAAAAATAGTTAAGGAAAATTGATTATGAAATTATTAGATAAATTAACGTATAAAAATCTTTTATTGAATAAAAAAAGAAGTATTGTAACCATTATAGGCATTATTTTATCCGTAGCCTTACTAACAGCAGTATCTACAATGGTAGCTAGTTTTAAATTTAGTTTTATAGATTATGAAAAAAAGATAAATGGAAATTATCACTATTCTTTTAAAAATGTTTCAAAAGATGATTTATCTATTTTTAAAAGCAATAGAAATATCGAAAGTTTTTATGTTACAAAAGAATTAGGATATGCTAAAATTAATAGTAAAAATGAATATAAACCTTATTCTTATATTATGGAAATGGATTCTGATGCCTTAAATAACTTAGGTATTATTTTAGAAGAAGGAACACTTCCTAAAAATAGTGATGAAATACTTATTCCAGAACATTTAAAAACAAATGGAAGAGTAGATTTAAAAGTAAATGATTATATTACTCTTGAAGTAGGAGAAAGAGTAAGTGACAATATAAAATTAGAACAGAATAATCCTTATGATGAAGAAAATAAAGAAGAAATAATAAATACTGTTACTAAAAAATATAAAATTGTTGGTATTATAAGAAGACCAGGTTTTGAAAACTTTACTGCTCCAGGTTATACATTTATTTCTTATTTAGAAAAAGGAACTGAAAATGATAATTATACTGTTTTTGCAAAGTATAATAAAAAAGGGCTAAAAAATCATACTAAGACTACTGCAGATATTTTAGGAGTAGATCCTTTAATATTTGAAAAAGGTAGTGGGTTATACCCTGAATATCAAGAAAAATATGATAAAGAAATGGCTAAGGCAAAATTTAATGTTTCTAGTAATACTTATTTAATAATAATGGAAACAATGGCCTTTGGTGATAATACTTTAAGAGCATTATTCTTACTTGCTACAATTATAATTATTATAATAATAACAACATCTGTATTTTGTATTAAAAATAGTATTAGTATATCAATAACAGAAAGAATAAAACAATATGGTATGTTAAAAAGTATCGGAGCAACAAGCAATCAAATAAAGAAAAATGTATATTATGAAGCCTTTTTATTAGGTATAATAGGAATACCTCTTGGAATCCTTCTTGGCCTTTTCGCAGCCTTTATTCTTATAATTGTAGTTCAAAAATTAGTTGGAATGAGTTTTGTAGTGGATGATTTCTTAGTATTTAAAGTATCTATTTCTTCTATTATTATTGCAATTATACTTAGTATTTTAACTTTATATTTATCATCAATTAAAAGTGCAAAAATATCTTCTAAAACATCTCCAATAAATGCTATTAGAAATAGTAGTAATATAAAACTTAAGAAAAATAAATTAAAAACACCTAACTTTATTAATAAATTATTTGGTCTTGGGGGAGTTATTTCTTATAAAAATATTAAAAGAAATAAAAGAAAATATAGACCAACTGTTATATCAATAATTGTATGTGTAGCTATTTATATATCTTTATCTTACTTTGTAAATACAGCATTTTCTACAGTAAAGATGGAGCATGGTGAACGTAATTATAATATTTTACTAACAACATCTTATGAAAATGAAAAAGAAATAAAAGAAACATTAAGTCTTGATACAATAAATAGATATTCTAAAGTAAGATATTATCAAGGTATAAAAGATGTTAAATATTCAAAAGATTATTTAAATTATAATGATGCTGTGTGGGAGCAAACTTTAAAAAATAATGTTTATCCTGTTATATCTCTAGGAGAAAAAGAATATCAAAGTTATTTAAATAAATTACATCTTTCTTATTTTGATAGTAAAGATAAAGTTATTCTTATAAATAATATTATTCAAACAGTTTATAAAAATAATAAAAATATAAATGTTAATTATAATGCTTTAGATTATAAAGAAAATGATTTAGTAACAGCAACAAATAATAAAACATATGAAATAGTTAAAGTAACAAACATAAGACCACTTGGTTTTGAATCAAGATATAATTCTCCTTATTTTATAGTTAGTGATGAAGTTATGGATACTTTAAAAAGTGATTCTAATGTAAGTATATTTATAAAAAGTTCTAATGCTAATAAAACTCAAGATGATATTGAAAAGATATTTAACTACAAATATTATTCTTTAGATAATTTAGATCATGATGCAGAGCTTGTTAATAGATTATATACTCTTATTGCTATATTTCTATATGGATTTATTATAGTTATTGCGTTAATCGGAGTTACAAATATTTTTAATACTTTAACCACTTCCATTGAACTTAGAAAAAGAGAATTTGCTATTCTTAAAAGTATTGGTATGACTTCTAGAGAATTTAATAAAATGATTTTCTTAGAAAGCTTCTTCTTCTGTTTTAAATCATTAATCATAGGTATACCAATAGGAATTTGTCTTTCTTATTTAATATATTTATCATTTAATCAAGAAATAATGTTTAGTTTTGATGTGCCTTATAAAGGTATCACAATAAGTGTAATACTTGTTTTTGTTCTAATATTTACTTTAATGAAATATTCTGTAACTAAAGCAAATAATAGTAATATAATTGATACAATTAGAAATGAAAATATTTAAAGTTTTCATTTCTTTTTACAATTAATAATATATGTTATAATAATACCTAAGGAGGAACTTTATGAAAATACTTTTAATCGAGGATAATTTATCTATTTCTAAGGGTTTAGAATATACTTTTAATGAGTTAAACTATGAAATTATAAATAAAACAAATCTAAAAGAAGCAAGTATGTATTTAATAGATAATATACCAAGTCTTATTATTTTAGATATATCACTTCCTGATGGTGATGGTTTTAGCTTTTATGAAAATATAATTAAAAAACTTAATATAAAAACAATTATTTTAACAGCTAAAGATGACGAAGATGACATAGTAAAAGGTTTAGAACTTGGAGCAAATGATTATATTACAAAACCATTTAAAACAAAAGAGTTAATTGCTAGGGTTAATAAAATATTGCATAGTGATAAAATAGTTTTAAAATCCAAAAATATTACTTTTGATTTAAATAAAATGGAAGTAAGAAAAAATGATGAATTAGTTTTATTAACTAGTTTAGAATTAAGAATACTTTATCTTTTATTTATTAATATGAATAAAGTTGTAACAAGATCTTATCTTTTAGAATATATATATAATTTAACTGGTAATGATGTTAATGATAATACAATTACAGTTTATTTAAAAAGAATTAGAGAAAAATTAGATGAAGACATAATAAAAACAGTAAAAGGAATAGGGTACAGAATAGATGAATAATAAGAAATTAATAATTAGTTTTAGTTTTATTACAATATTATTTGTATTAATAATAAATGTGATTTTTGTAAGACAAAATAATTTATATAAACAAAACTATAATAATAAAATAAATGAAATTGTATACAAAATAACACTTGATTATAAAGATATAACAAAAAAAGAAATAATGGAAATATTAAATGGTGAAGATACATCCTTAAATGTTTTAAAAGAATATGGTATATCTTTAGAAGATGATTTTACTATTTTAAAAGCTAATAAAATTAACAGTAGATATTTAATCATAATTAATATAACTATATTTATTTTTATGATATTATTTTATTTAATTATTTTTCTTAATGAAAAATCAAAAAGAAAAAAACTTAATCAGATAATAAATCTTCTTGAAAATATTAACAATAGAAATTATATGATAAATATTGAAGATAATGAAGAAGGTAGTATTTCTCTTTTAAAAAATGAAATATATAAAACAATGATTATGCTTAAAGAAGAAACTCTTAATTCATATAATGATAAATTAAGTTTAAAAAATTCACTAGAAGATATTTCTCATCAATTAAAGACACCACTTACTTCAATTAGTATAATGTTAGATAATTTAATAGATAATGATAATCTTGATGATAAAACAAAGAAAGAATTTTTAATTACTTGTCAAAAAGAAATAGATAAGATTAATTTTTTAATAAAATCTCTTCTTAAATTATCAAGATTTGATGTAAATGTTGTAAAATTTAATAATAAAAATTATAAAGTAACAGAATTAATTAATAAAGTTATAGATAACGTTAGTATTTTATGCGATTTAAAAAACATTAAAATTAATGTAAACATAACTAATGATTATAATTTATGTCTTGATTTAGCTTGGCAAGTTGAAGCTCTTACTAACATTGTTAAAAATTGTATTGAACATTCAAATATTAATGGTGTTATTGATATAACTTGTAGTGATAATAAAGTCTATTCTAAAATTGAAATAAAGGATTATGGAACAGGAATAAATAAAGAAGATTTAAACCATATTTTTGAAAGATTTTATAAAGGAAAAAACACTTCAAGTGATGGTGTTGGTATAGGTCTTTCTCTTGCTAAAACAATTATTGAAACTAATAATGGTAAAATAAGTGTTACATCAAAAGAAAAGTGTTATACAATTTTTGAAATAAAGTATTTTAAATAAAAAATATAATTTGCAAATAAGATTTATAAATGATATTATAAAGATATAAAGAGGTGATTTTATGTCTATTGAAGAACGTAAAATAAAAAAAGAACTTGAAACGATTAAAAAAACAAAAGAAAAAATAAATAAACATCTTGGAAAGTTAATTGCTAAAAAAATAGATAAAGAAAAAATTGAAGATAAAAAAGAATTAACTGACCTTTTTAAGGCAAGAAGTGGTTGTTTATCTTGTATGAATATATCACTTTATAGATATAATATTACAAATTTTAAACGAAAAATAAAAAATAATGGTATTACTATTCCAAATGATAATTTTTTAAATCTTTTAAATTATAAACATTTACTTTACTATAGATCAATGCTTAATAAATTTTATAATAATGTTTTAAAAATAAAAGAATTTGATGAAGCAGGATTAGGAGCACTTGCAGCAAAGTGTGGTGTTGATGCTAGAACTTATTTTTATGATCATGAAAATATTACTCCTTTAGAAGATTTAGAAAAATATTTTAGTAAAAAATACCAAAAGAAAGTGGAACTAGTGCCTAAAGAAAATCATGAAACAGTTGTTTATGATGTACCTAATAATACTGTACTTGTTAAAACTTCTGAAGTTTTAATTGGAATTACAAATAGTGAAACAAAAGAAGAACTATATGAAAAAATAGAAAATCTTAAAAAAGAAATAATAAATAATTTAAGTTATATTCCAGGTATTAAAAATGATTATGCTTTTTATAATAGTTTATATAATCAAATAGTAAAAAAAGTTTATAATAGAGATGTTAATGAAATAATAAACACTTTAAATAATAGAAAAGATATTCCTATTAAAATATCTTCTTTAATTAGTGTTATGCCTATAAAACATTTAACTTATTTTTATAAAGCACTTGAAGAACTTAATAATTATATAATAAGTAAAAGAAATATTGTTAACTCTAACGTTGTAAATAGTTTATATGATATGGCTGTTTCAAATGGTGTTAAAGTATATGACACTATAAAAAAAGAAAGCAAAACTACACCATATAAAGACCTTGTAAGTGAAGTTAAAAAGGGAGGGAAAAGATGAAAGATAAAAAAGTAGTATTTATGGGAACTCCAGAGTTTTCCTTAAATGTTTTAGAAAGCTTAATAGAAAATTGTAATGTAATCGCAGTAGTAACTCAACCTGATAAAGAAGTAGGAAGAAAACATGTTTTAACAATCAGTCCTGTAAAAGCTCTTGCTTTAAAACATAATATTAAAGTATTACAACCAAGAAAATTAAGAAATGAATATCAAGATATAATAGATTTAAACCCTGATGTTATTATAACATGTGCCTATGGTCAAATTCTTCCTTATGAACTTTTAAGTTATCCTAAATATAAAACAATCAATGTTCATGCATCCCTTCTTCCTAAATTAAGGGGAGGGGCACCAATTCAAAGAGCTATTATGGAAGGCTATAAAAAAACAGGTGTTACAATTATGCGAACTGAAGCAGGTATGGATGATGGAGATATGATATCATCTTATGAAATAGAAATAAAAGATGATGATACTTATGAAACATTAAGTTCTAAATTATCGGTTATAGGAAAAGATTTACTTATTAAAACACTTCCAAGTATTTTTGATGGGACTTGTAAATATATAAAACAAAATGAAGATGAAGTTACTTTTGCTAAAATTATAAAAAAAGAAGATGAATATTTAAATTTTAATGATACAACAATTAATATATATAATAAAATAAGGGGACTTTCTCCTGAACCTTGTTGTTATTTTAATTTAGATAATGAAAGAGTTAAAGTATATAATGCTAAAATAGGAAATTCTAAAGCTTCTTCTTATGGTAAGATAATTAATATATCAAAAGAAGGATTAGGAATAAGTACAATTGATGGTGAAATTATTATAACTAAATTACAATTTCATGGTAAAAAAGTGATGGAATTTAAAGATTATTTAAATGGTATAAAAAAAGAAGACTTAATTAATAAAAAAATTAATTAGTCTTTTTTCTTACTCTATAAAGCTTATTTACATAATTTGGTTTAGTATAACTATTATCAATAATAGAACTTTTTTTGATATCTTTATTTTTATAATAAATAGTATTTCTTATTTCTTTATCTATTTCTTTTATTCTATTTTCATCTTTTTCATATAGTTTAAAATTATATATATCGCCAATAGTATATAAAGTAGCATCAACTATCAAACAGGAACATCCTGTTATTACATATCTAAGTATTTCTAATAAAGTATTTTGATATTTTGTAAATAAACTTATGTCTTTTATTTTAATATATAATAAAACATCAATTGCTATTAATAAAAGCCACAAAAAAGTATTTATGTTTTTTGCTCTTTTATCTCTTGATATTTTTATTTTGTTTATTTCATTACGTAATATATTTATTTTTTCTTCATAAATATTCATCAAAATCTTTCCTTTCTTAAAATATTATATTAACTTAAAAAAATAAAAATAGCAATCTTAAAAATTTATTTTTACTATTTTATTATTTATTTCAAGAAGTTCATCTTCTTTTAAATATTTAACTTCTCTCATCAAAGCACTTCTATCAACTGCTAAGTATTCTGCTAAAGATGTAAAACTTAAAGACATTTTAAACTTTTTAGAATGCTTTTTATTTGCTTCAAATTTAAAGTATTCTAAAAGTTTTTCCCTTATAGTTTTTTTAGTTAATATTTGGATTCTTTCATAAGACAAGTTTAATTTATCTATTATTATTTGTAACATATTATTGATAAGAATATTATGATATGGACAATTTTTTTCACATCTATTAATTATTTTGTCATAAGAAATCATTGTTATTTCAGTATCTTCTAAAGCAATTAAAGATAATTCATTATTTACAATATTAAACATTTTAGCTTCAAATAAATCGTTTTCTTTTAAGTTTTCAATTAAGGTTTTATTACCATTATAATCTATCCTTATAATACTAGCACTTCCTTTAGTTATAATACTTAAAATATTAGTATTAGAAGCGTTATTTATAATAGTGGAATTTTTTTTAAAAGATATATTTTTAGCGTCTAAACACTTTAATAATTTTTCTAAATCTTTATCATTTATGTTATTAAAAATATTCATAAAAATCCCTTCCTTTACACTTTATAAATAAATTATAACAAAATTTATAAAATGTTGCAATTGCAACAACGAGTATTTTTGTTTTGTGATAAACTTTAATCATAGATAAAAATAAAAAGGCAGGTGGTCATTATAAAAGTAATAAAAAGAGACGGGTCTTCTGTCGAATATGACAGTGAAAAAATTAAAATAGCTATAAGTAAAGCAAACAATGAAGTAAAAGAAGATGAAAGAGTATCACTTGCCCAAATAAACAACATTATAAAGTATATTGAAAGTTTAAATAAAAAAAGAATTCTAGTAGAAGATATCCAAGACATAATTGAAATAAGACTTATGGCAACAGGTAAGTATGAACTTGCTAAAAAATATATAACTTATCGTTATACGAGAGCTCTTATTAGAAGGGCTAATACAACAGATGAATCAATACTTAGTTTACTTAAAAATAATAATTCATTTGGCATAAAAAATAACAATGCTTCTTATCAAAGAAATCTAATAGCAAGGGAAGTATCAAGAGATTTAACAAAAAGAATTCTCTTACCAGAAAAAATAGTAAAAGCTCATGAAGAAGGTTTGATATACTTTCATGATATGGATTATTTTATTCAACCTATAATTAATTCAAGTTATATTAATCTTAAAGATATGCTAGAAAATGGAACAATTATAAATGGAGTAAAAATAGAAAAACCTAAATCATTTCAAGTTGCTTGTAATGTAACAATGCAAATAATTAATGCTATTTCAGGTGGTCAAATAAAAGGATTTTCTTTAGACATTGATTGTTTAAGTCCATATTTAAATGCCACTTATTTAAAAAATGTGAACATTTTAAAGGAAAAGTATAAATCTAAAGTAAATGATGAAATGATAAAAACGCTTGCTAATGATTTAACAAAAAATGAATTAAAAAATGGGGTACAAACAATTCACTATCAAATCAACACTCTTATTAATAGTGGTGGTACAGTACCTTTAGTTACCTTATTTTTAAGAATAAATAAAGATGATTTATTTAAAAATGAAACAGCCCTTATTATTGAGGAAATATTAAATCAAAGACTTGAAGGCATAAATAAAGAAAATTCTAAAGAAGAATATATTTATCCTAAAATAGTGTATGTTTTAGATGAAGATAATAATTTAACGGGAGGAAGTTTTGATTATTTAACGAAAATTGTCGTAAAATGTATTTTAAATAATGGTAATATAAATCTTCTTAGTTCAAAGAAAATGAAAGAAATGTTTAATGGTAATGTCTTTTCTCCAATTGGGGAAAATCAGTTCTTGCCAAGTTATAAAGTATCTTCTAAATATAAATTTGTGGGAAGATTTAATCAAGGCTTAGTAAGTCTTAATTTACCAAAAGTAGCACTTTCTTTAAAAGAAAATGAAGACTTTTTTGAAAAGTTAGATGAAGCACTTGAAATATGTAAAGAGTCTTTGTTATGTAAATATTATTCACTTCTTGGAACAAGTTGTGAAACATCAAGTATTCACTTTAGATATGGTGCTTTAGCAAGACTTGATAAAGATGAAAAAATAGATGATTTACTAAAAAATGGTTATTCAACTCTTTTACTTAGTTATGTAGGACTTCCAGAAACAGTGGAAATTCTACTTAAAAAAAGTATTAAAGAGGAAGAAGGAGAAACTTTAGCTATTAAAATATTAAATAAAATGAATGAAGTATGTTTAAATTTAACAAAAGAAATAGGAGTTTGTTTTAAATTATATTCTTTTTATGATAATGTTTCTTCAACATATTTTATTAATAAAGATTTAGAAGAATTTGGCTATATTAAAAAAATAACAGATAAAACAAGTTATAACAGTGCTTATTTTATCGAAGATGAAGAACTTAATATATTGGAAAAGTTAGAATATGAAAAGAAATTTAATAATTTATCTTTAGGTGGTACGATAAGTAAAGTTGATATAAGTTTAGTAAAAGAAGATGAATTAGATGATTTAATTAAGTACATTTATGAAAATATTATATATTGCAATTTAAAAAAAAAATATGAAAAGGAGAAGTAAAATATGCAAGTAATTAAAAGAGATGGAAGAAGACAAAAATTTGATAAGGAGAAAATATATAATGCTGTTTGTAAAGCATTTGTTGAAGTAGATAAAGAATTAACGGAACAAGATAAGAAAAAAGCCCGTGAAATTGCTGATTATATTGAAACTTTAGATAGAAATTTAAAAGTAGAAGAAGTACAAGATATTGTAGAAGATAAACTTATGGCTAGTAATAGAAAAGATGTTGCTAGATGTTATATAAGATATAGATATTTAAGAGGTCTTGTTAGAGAAAGTAATACAACTGATAAAACAATATTTGAACTTTTAAATGGAACAAATGAATATTGGAATAGTGAAAACGCTAATAAAAATGCTAAAGTTGTAACTGTTCAAAGAGATTACATAGCTGGTATTACAAGTACTGATATAACAAGAAGATTTTTACTACCTAAAGATATTGTTGAGGCACATGATGCTGGTATTATTCATTTTCATGATGCCGATTACTTTGCTCAAAATGCCTTACATAATTGTGAACTTATAAATCTTGAAGATATGTTACAAAACGGAACAATGATTAATAATATTTTAATTGAAAAACCACATAGATTTTTAACTGCTGCAACTATTGCAACTCAAATAATAACAGCAGTAACTAGTTCAAGTTATGGTGGTGCTACGATTACTTTAACAGCTCTTGCACCATTTGTTAGATCTAGTTATGAAAAATATTATGATAAGTATAAAAAAAGAGGCATGGATGAAGAAACATGTAAAAAATATGCTATGGAAGATACAAAAAAAGAAATTGAAGATGGGGTTCAGACATTTAATTATCAGGTAAATTCTATGACTAATACAAATGGACAATCTCCTTTCTTATCTGTATGTATGTATCTTGGAGAAACAACTGAATATAAGGAAGAATTATCATGGATAATTGAAGAATTTTTAAAACAAAGAATTTTAGGACTTAAAAATGAAAAAGGTGTTTATATAACACAAGCTTTTCCAAAACTTTTATATGTTCTTGAAGAAGATAATATCCATGAAGATAGTAAATATTATTATTTAACTAAACTTGCTGCTAAATGTACTGCTAAAAGATTAGTTCCTGATTATATTTCAGAAAAAATAATGAAAGAATGTAAAATAGATGCTAATGGTAATGGACAATGTTATCCATGTATGGGTTGTCGAAGTTTCTTAACTCCATATTTAGATAAAAATGGAAAACCTAAGTATTATGGAAGATTTAATCAAGGTGTTGTAACTATATCTTTACCAGATGTTGCTTTATCAAGTAAAAAAGATATGGATGAATTTTGGAAAATATTTGATGAAAGACTAGAATTATGCCATAGAGCACTTCAAATAAGACATGAACGTCTTGCCCATGCAATTAGTGATATTGCCCCAATTTTATGGCAACATGGAGCTTTAGCAAGACTTGGTAAGGGTGAAAGTATCCATGAACTTTTACATAATGGATATTCGACTATATCACTTGGTTATGCAGGACTTTATGAATGTGTTAAATATATGACTGGTAATTCTCATACTGATAATGGTATTGGTAAAGAGTTTGCTTTAGAGGTAATGAAAAAATTAAATGATAAATGTAATGAATGGAAAAAAGAAGAAAAAATTGATTATAGTGTTTATGGTACACCAATTGAATCCACAACTTACAAATTCGCTAAATGTTTAAGAAATAGATTTGGTATAATCGAAGGTATAACTGATAGAGATTATATAACTAATTCATATCATGTTCCTGTATTTGAAAAAATTGATCCATTCACTAAACTATCTTTAGAAAGTGAATTTCAAAAACTTTCTCCAGGTGGTGCGATAAGCTATATTGAATGTGCTGATTTAACAAATAATATTGATGCTGTTATTGAAGTTATTAAATTTATTTATGATCATATTATGTATGCTGAACTTAATACAAAATCAGATTATTGCCAAGTTTGTGGCTATGATGGTGAAATAAAAATCGTAGATGAAAATGGCAAACTTGATTGGAAATGTCCTAACTGTGGTAATATGGATCATTCTAAAATGAATGTTGCAAGAAGAACATGTGGTTATATTGGTACAAACTTCTTTAATCAAGGAAGAACTGATGAAATTAGAAATAGATATGTTCATTTAGATAATCATAAAATAGACTAGAAGGTGAAATAATGAGATATGCTCAAATAAGAAATATGGATATAAGTAATGGTGAAAAAATAGGAATAGCATTATTTACATCAGGATGTAGATTTTATTGTAAAAATTGTTTTAATAAAGAATTATGGGATGTAAAAAGTGGTAATTTATGGAGTAAGGAAGTTGAAGATAATTTCCTTACTCTTGCTAAACCTGATTATATATCAAGAATATCAATACTCGGGGGAGAACCTTTTATTGATGAAAATTTAACAGACTTAGAAAAATTAGTTAAAAGAATTAAAAAAACTTATCCTGATAAAAAATTATGGATATATTCAGGATATACATATGAAGAATTATTAGAAAGAGCAAAAAATATATTAAACTATGTTGATATTTTAGTGGATGGAAGATACGTTGATGAATTAAAAGATTACAAATTAAAATTCAGGGGTTCTTCTAATCAAAGAGTAATTGATGTTCAAAATAGTTTAAAAGAAAACAAAGTAATTATATATTTAGATTAAGGAGAAAATATGTTAGTAAATATAAAAAAATTAAATGAAAAAGCTAAACTTCCTACTTATGGAACAGCTTATTCAGCTGGATGTGATTTATATGCTTGCATGGATGAAGATGTTAGTATAAATCCAGGAGAAACTAAATTAATCAAAACAGGATTAAGTATGGAAATACCAGAAAATTATGCAGGACTTATTTATGCAAGAAGTGGGTTAGCAACAAAAAAAGGCCTTGCTCCTGCTAATAAAGTTGGGGTAATTGATAGTGATTATAGAGGTGAAATAATGGTAGCTTTACATAATCATAGTAATGAAGTTCAAACAATTGATAAAAATGAGAGAATAGCACAATTAGTAGTAACACCATTTTTAAAAGTAGAATTTAATGAAGTAGAAGATTTAAATGATACAGTACGTGGTGCTGGTGGTTTTGGTTCAACTGGTGCAAAATAAACAAGTATTTGCTTGTTTTTCTTTGACAAAAATTACCAACAATAATTTTCGTATTATTATGATAAATAAAATTTGTAAGATATACCAAATGTGACCCGTGTTGAAAACTTCAAAGAAAATAATTGACTTTGGGGGGTATATTATATAATAACCTTATAAAGTTAATAGTTAATAAAATAAAGGGAAGTTTGATAATATGAATTTTTTTAAAAGATTTCAAAAACTAAAAGTAAAGGAACAAACAGATAAAAAAAGAATCCTTTCAATAACTTTAATATCAGTAGGAATAGCATGTCTTTTAATTGGATCAAGTATGGCTTATTTGTTATTTGAAGCAAGTGGTACAACACAAACTATTTCAGCAGGTACATTACAACTTAGTTATACAAATGAAAGTGAAGCAATAATATTAAATAATGCAGTACCACAAAGTGATGAACAAGGATTAAATAATAATGTTTATAGTATTACATTAACTAATACAAGTACAATAAAAAGTTATTATGAATTAAGTTTAAATAATAATTGTACTGTAGGAAATAGTTATACAGTAAATGGAAGTAGTATTAAAGCAGATGTATGTATACCAAATAACTATTTAAAAGTAGCAGTTAAAACAAATAAAGATGAAGATTATAAAATAACAAGTGGAAGTAATGTAATATTAAAAGGATACCTTGAAGCAAAAGAAAATATATCATTTGAAATGATTATATGGTTAAAAGAAGAAACACCAAATGATTACCAAGGACAAACAGAAACAGGAACACCAAGAAATGTAATATATAATGGTAACTTTAAAATATATACAAGACAAATAATAGAAGATGATAACTTTGATTTAAGTGGAGCAAATAAACCAGTTCTAGCATCAAACATGATCCCAGTTTATTATGATGAAACAGAAGAAGTATGGAAAAAAGCAGATGTGAATAATAACAATTCTAATTATCAATGGTATAGTTATGAATCAAGTGGAGATAAAAAAGGAATGTGGGCTAATGCCGTAACAGTAAAAGATACAAATAGACAAACTTACTTAAATGCAACGCCAGGAACTATTATACCAATGGATGACATAAATACAATGTGGGTATGGATACCAAGATTTAAAGTAAATACAACTGATTTTACATTAATTAGAGGAAAAGACAGTGGCTATTGTTATGAAAGTGGTGAAGGAAAAACTACTAACACAAAAGAAGAATGCGAAAAATTAGGTCCTGGCATTTGGTGGGTTTCGCATTATAAAAATCCAGGTGCCATAGATGTAACATTTGTAAAAGAAAATGAAAAAGCTATTGATTCATTTACTTTTGGTACTAAAGAGCTAAGTGGTTTTTGGTATGCAAAATTTGCAACAAGTCACTCAACTTTATCGTCAAGTACAACTGATAATAATTTAGGATGTATCAATGAAACATGTAGTAATGCAAATGGAATAATAATAAAACCAAATGTAACAAGTTTAAGATATAATAATATAAGTAATTTCTTTTATGCATCACGAAGTATGGAACAAACAGAAAATAGTTTTGGTTTTGTTTCAAGTGAAGTAGATACTCATATGAGCAAAAATAATGAATGGGGAACGGTAGCATATCTAACACATAGTATTTATGGAAGATGCAATAATTCTACTAATTGTGTAAATGTCAGTAGAAGTTCTAATGAAGTGTATAATACAACATCGGGTAAAGATACATCAACAACGGGAACAATATATGGGGTATATAACATGAATGATGGAAAAAAAGAATATGTTATGGGAGTACTTGCCGATACAAATGGTAATCCAACTTCAACAGAGAGTTCAGGCTTTACAGGAATGTTAAGTGATGGAACAACATATACAGGAGTGCCATTTCCAGATAGTAAGTATTATAATTTATATCAAGACAATTATTATGAAGAAAGTGCACAAATAGGAAGCAAATATATAGGACATGCATTAAAAGAAACGGATAGTTGGTATGGTGAACGTATTGGGTTTATGCATGATGCACCTTTAAGTAATATGTATCCATGGGTATTAAGAAATTGGGAACTTGGTATGTTTAATGTATGGCATACTACTGGATATTATTATAATTCAGCTTCTGATTCAAGTTATAGTTCTGCACGATTTGTAATAACAAATGAATAATTTAAATATATAAAATACAAAAAGAACTCATTTATTTTGAGTTCTTTTCGTTTAATAAAAATGATAAATTCGATATCAACATCATTTACTATTGACATCTAATTTATTATATGATATTAAGAATAAAGGGTGAATAATATTTTAATTTTTTTTGTAAAATATAAGTGAAATATGTAGACATTTTAATATTTTTAGAGTAAAATGTAATGTCGTATTATTAATGATGGGAGGATTTGTATGATAAAATTACTTAAAAATTTAACAAAAAAAGAAGTATTTTTGATTTTAATATCCTGTGGGCTTATTTTTTTGTCTGTTGATTTAGAATTAAAAATGCCTGATTATATGGCTACGATAACAAAGTTAGTTCAAACTGAAGGAAGTAAGATGAAAGATATTATAACTAATGGTGGTTATATGTTATTATGTGCCTTTGGAAGTTTAATTTGTTCTATAGTCGTAGGATTTTTTATTTCATATATATCTAGTAAATTTTCAATGAATATTAGAACTAAATTATTTAATAAAGTTGAAGATTTAGGTATGGAAGAGGTTAAAGCATTTAATCCTAGTAGTTTAATTACAAGAACTACAAATGATGTAACACAAATAGAAATGTTATTAGGAATGGGACTTCAACTTCTGATTAAAGCTCCGATTACTGCTGTATGGGCAATAACAAAAATTTTAAATAAGAATGTTTCATGGAGTATTATAACAGCTGTTGCAGTAGCTATTCTTCTTGTTACATTAATTACTATTAGTATAATTGTTGTACCTAAGTTTAAAATTGTTCAAAAACTTATTGATAAATTAAATAATGTAACACGTGAAAATTTAACTGGTATAAGAGTAGTAAGGGCATTTAATGCTGAAGATTACCAAGAAAATAAATTTAATGATGTTAATGTTACACTTACTAAACAACAAATGTTTAATCAAAAAACATTTGCTATTATGTCTCCGATGATGTATTTAGTTATGTATTTTCTAACTCTTTCAATATATTTTGTGGGAGCATATTTAATAAATGATGCTTCATTTGCTTCAAAAATAGGTTTATTTGGAGACATGATTGTTTTTTCTAGTTATGCTATGCAAGTAATAATGTCCTTTTTAATGTTAGCTATGATATTTATGATGCTTCCTCGTGCTCAAGTTTCTGCTAAAAGAATAAATGAAGTATTAGATAAAAAAGTAAAAATAAAAGAGGGCAATATAACTTCATCTAAAGAGGTTGGTACAATTTCATTTAAAAATGTATCATTTAAATACCCTGAAGCTGAAGAATATGTTTTAAAGGATATATCTTTTGATATCAAAAAAGGTGAAACAGTTGCTTTTATTGGTTCCACTGGAAGTGGTAAATCAACTTTAATTAATCTTATTCCAAGATTTTATGATGTAACAGATGGAGAAGTTTTAGTAGATAATATTAATGTAAAAGAATATAAAGAAGAAGTATTAAATGATAAAATTGGTTATATTCCGCAAAAAGCTGTTATTTTTTCTGGAACAATTAATTCTAATATAGGTTTTGGTAAAATAAATGGTAAAAAACCTTCTTCTAAATATATAAAAGAAGCAGCAAATGTTGCTCAAGCAAGTGAGTTTATTGAAAAATTAGATAATAAATATAATTCTTTAGTAGCCAGGTCTGGAACTAATCTTTCAGGAGGACAAAAACAAAGATTATCTATTGCTAGAGCAATTGCAAGAAATCCTGAAATATATATATTTGATGATTCTTTTAGTGCTCTTGACTATAAAACTGATTATACATTAAGAAGTGAACTTAAAAAATATACTAAATTCGCTACTGTTTTAATCGTTGCTCAAAGAATTGGTACAATTTTAAATGCTGATAAAATAGTAGTGTTAGATAATGGTAAATGTGTTGGAATAGGTACACATAAAGAACTATTAAAATCATGTGAAGTTTATAAAGAAATAGCATTATCACAATTAAAGGAGGATGAGTTAAATGCATAATAATAAAGAAAATTCTAAACCAAAAGATTTAAAAAAATCTCTTTCTCGTTTAATAAAAGAATTAAGTAAATATAAATTATTAATTATAATTTCTTTAATTCTTGCAGTATTTGGATCTATTTTATCAATTATTTCTCCTAATAAATTATCTAGTTTAACTGATGAAATAACAAATGGATTAATGATTAATAAAGAAAACTTTACAAGTTTAAATGAACAAATATATTTTAATTACACAAATAATGATTTAAAAGAAATAGAAATAGATAATATAAAAATATCTATAAATGATCAATTAGAATATTTAAATATAGCTAAAGATATAAAACAAGATGATGTTAATGATTTATATTCTAAACTTGATTTAATGCCTGAAAGTATAAGAAATCTTGTTAAACCTAAGATGAATTTAAATAAGATTAAAGATATAAGTATTTTTCTAGCAGTATTATATATTTTAAGTGCTTTATTTACATATATTGAATCTATTAGTATGACTGTTGTAGCTAATAAATTTGCTAAAGCTTTAAGAGAAAAGATATCTATAAAAATAAACAAACTTCCATTAAAATATTTTGATAAAAATAAAGTTGGAGATGTTTTATCAAGAGTTACAAATGATGTTGATACAGTTTCACAATCATTAAATAATTCTTTAGCAAGTTTTGTGAGTGCTTTAACATTATTTATAGGTACAATTATAATGATGTTTGTAACAAACACTTTAATGGCAATTACAGCAATTGTATCTAGTTTATTTGGTTTTATATTTATGTTTATTGTCTTATCAAAAAGTCAAAAATATTTTACTGAAAGACAACAAGAATTAGGTAATTTAAATGCTAATATTGAAGAAATTTATTCTAATGTTAGTGTTGTTAAATCATATAATGCTAAAGAAGAAACACGAGATGGATTTAATAAAATAAATGAAAAATTATTTAATGCTACAAGAAAAAGTGGTTTTCTATCAGGACTTATGCCTCCAATGATGATGTTTATAGGTAACTTTGGTTATGTATGTGTTTGTATTGTCGGTGCGCTACTTGTAATTAATAACAAAATAAGTTTTGGTATAATCATAGCATTTATTTCATATGTTAGATTATTTACATCTCCACTTAGTCAAATAGCACAAACAATGTCTTCTTTCCAACAAACTGCTGCAGCTAGTGAAAGAGTATTTGAGCTTCTTGATGAAGAAGAAATGGAAGAAGAAAAAACTAAAAAAGTACTTTTACCTGAAAATGTATTAGGAAAATTAGAGTTTAAAGATGTATGTTTTACATATGATGGTAATAGTGATGCTACAATAAAAGACTTCTCAGCTCAAATAAAACCTGGACAAAAAGTAGCTTTAGTAGGGCCAACAGGAAGTGGCAAAACAACAATGGTTAATTTACTTATGAAATTTTATGACATAAATTCTGGTGATATTAAAATAGATGATATTTCGATAAAAGATTTAAAAAGGGAAAATGTCCATGATTTATTTACAATGGTTCTTCAAGATACTTGGTTATTTGATGGTACCATAAAAGAAAATATCATTTATAATAGAGAAAATGTTAGTCTAGATGATGTTAAAAAAGCTTGTAAAACTGTTGGAATAGATCACTTCATTAAAACTCTTCCTGAAGGATATGATAGTTATTTAAATGATGAAGCAAGTGTTAGTGCAGGTCAAAGACAACTTTTAACTATTGCAAGAGCATTAATTAAAGAAACACCTTTCTTAATTTTAGATGAAGCAACATCTAATGTTGATACAAGAACAGAAGAATTAATTAGCAAAGCAATGGATATTTTAACAAAAGGTAAGACTTCGTTTATCATTGCACATAGATTATCTACAATTAAAAATGCAGATCTTATCATTGTAATGAAAGATGGCAAGATACTTGAGAAAGGTAATCATGATGAACTTTTAAAACAAAATGGTTTTTATGCAGAACTTTATAATTCACAATTTAAACTATAAGTATTTTATAAAATAAGCAAGGATTTTCCTTGCTTTTATATACCTTATTTGTTATAATAAAAACCATTAAAAGGGAAGTGGATTTGATGAAAGAATTAATTATTGATAAAAAAACAATAAATTTATATCCAAGATTAACAACTAAAAAAACTTCATCAGGTATTGTCCTAGTTCATAATCCTAATGAATTATTAAAAATAAGTAGAAAATATACATGCCTTTTAGGCCTTGAAAAAGAAGAAGATATCCCAGATTATATAAAAAGATATTTGGAAAGTTTAAATTTACAAAAAGAAAAATTTATTGAGTTAGAAAAAAGAAGTAAAAATATAAAAAACACAAACTTCCCCTTAGGTATAGTAAAATATAATGACTTATTAGTGGGTACTATTCTTCATTATATAAAAAATTCATGCGATATAGATACATTTTTAAAAAGTAATCCTAATGAATTTTATAATGTTTTCGTAAAGTTATTAGATAATATTTATGAATTATTTAATGAATATATTTATCCAACAGATATATATTCAAATGTACTAATTGATAAAAATAATAATCCAAAATTAATTGATTTAGATGATAATTGGTTATTACTAAGAGATAAAAAAGACATAACTTTAGAAAAAATAGTTTTAGAAAACTATAAAATATTTATAAAAGATTTTGCAAACTATTTTAATTTCTTAAGAAAAATAAGAATAGAATTAGATGAGGCAAATACAAATTATGACGATCTAGTATATTCTTTAAAAAGAATTGATTTAATAAGAAAAAACAGTATTTAATTACTGTTTTAATTTTCTAATTTTGCTTGAATAACAAGCCTATTATTACTATTTAAGTAACATGTTGAAAGAGTTATTATTTTATCATCAACATTAACTTCTGTATTAAAGTTTTTGATACTTTTGCTTAAAGAATCACTGATATAATTACTAAACTCTTGATTAGTAAATGATGTTTTTAAATAAGAATCAGTTTTCTTTGTTGTATAAATAGAAAATATTTTATATTTATAATTATCTTTAGGAGTTTTAAGTTCAATAATTAAGTTATCCTCATTTTCATACCATGATTTTTCTAAAGTGTTTTTTAGACTACTAAACATTAAATCATTTTTATAAGTATGACCATATATAATTATATTTTTGCTTAAATTATCTAAGTTATTTCTATAATCAACATATACCCAACCAAATGTACTATATCTCTTTTCAAAATTATGATTTAAATAAAACTTATTATCTGTTGTTTTAACAATAGGTAAGTCAACTTTAGTATTTTTTACCATTAACCACCCAACTGTATCGGAATTAGTATTTAATAGCTCTGTAAAGTCATATAAATCTTTTTTAATTTCTTCTTTTTCAATTAAAGTAGGTTTATTATTTACAATATTTTCTTCATATTCTTTTGCTTTTTTAATTTCTTCTTTATAATCATTTATACTTTTTATGCCAATACCAGCACCAATTAAAGTTACAATTGTAATTATGTTTATTAAAATAACGACATATTTATTTTTCTTTTTTATTTTAAGTTTATTTTTTTCATAACTATTTTTTAAAAAAGAATTTAAGTCATCAAAACCTTTATCCATGATAATCACCCTTTATTCTAACAATAGTATACGATAAAACTTTCCATTTGTCTATATTGAATTTATGTAAACATATATGTAAATATATAAGTAAAATATGTAAAACAACATGATTTTATAGTAAAATATAAGTGAATATAAAGGAGATGAGTTTATGAATAGTAATAATATGTCTAATAAAGATTTATATAATAAACAAATTTCCATTATAATAACAAGATTTAAAAATAGATTATGTGAAGACATTGAATTTAATAATTTATTTTCTAATAATAATTATGAAATAGAAGTAAATAATCTTTGCTTAAATATTAAAAATATCATTACAATAGTAGAAGATAAAACAGATGAAAGTATTGCTTATTTAAGTGATGAACTAGATAAATTACTTTCTAATTCACTTCTTAGTATGAAAGAATATAATTTTTCAATAAGTAAATATAAATCTAAAATAAATGATATAAAAAAAATAAATGCATTTGAAATAAATAAAATAGATAAAAATATTGAATTATTTATTTACAAGTTATCTATTATGTATAATTTAAAGAATAATGTTACTACATATAAAATACTTGTATCCATTTTAAATAGTTTAAAATTAGAATTAATTAATAGTTATAAAACTATATTAAATGATAAATTAGATAATATTTTATTAAATA
>ULMH01008812.1_pt1 | contig 26737 bp, 17 predicted proteins | sample 1951611 | NCBI WGS metagenome assembly ULMH01 (sample SAMEA4835546, study PRJEB28245) | human gut metagenome | biome: gut microbiome; material: fecal sample | place: Denmark | collected 2008 | reverse complement strand
GTGTAAGCGGCGCGACCTCTTCGGGAAAAACAAAACCGGAACGACTGCCCCTGCCATATGCATTTTCCACGCAGCGCGCAATTTCTTCAGGGGTAAAATCTGTTGCAAATTCTTTTATAATTTCACATGCCAGCTCCTGATAAGACAATGCCGACATATTCGCCAGGTCCAAAGAGTCGAAATGCACCTCTCTTTCAGGAACAAAAAGTCCGCCGTCGGGTGCGATTCCCATCAAGACCGCGTCGGAGAAGCTTACGCCCTGTACAGTGCCCCTCGTGCTGCCATATGTCATAACAATTTCCATTCCTTTCCGAAACTTAGAATTTGATCAGTTCCGGTTTTGCCGAAAATTCGGCGGCTTTTATAATCCTTCACCGAAAAAGAACAAATTTCCGTGCGAAAATTTCACCAAAATTCCTTTTGCTGTCATTTTTATGCATAATCTGACGGCATAAAAGTAACAAATGCTATAATAAATTGTCATATACAAAAAGTCAAGAAAATGATGTACTTTTTTTTACAGAGTCTGTATAATAGAAGCGATTCGTTTTCTTTCAGGAGGTATTTTCAGTGACGGAAGCACTTAGGAGGTATGTAGACAGCATAAAGCATAAAAAAATTGCAGTTCTGGGACTTGGCTTGAGCAATTTGGCATTGCTGCGCTTTTTAAAGGAAATCGGTGCGGCGCATATTACGGTGTTTGACCGGAATGACAGTGCGCATGCTGCCGCACAGGTACAGCGTCTATTAGAGGAGGGGAGCGTTTCAGCCTATCATTTAGGAGAAGACTACCTAAACAATATAGCAGAGGAACGCTGGGACGTGATTTTTAAAACACCGGTTATCCGACCGGACCTGCCGCAGCTGCTGGCGGCACAGGACGCCGGTGCTGAAGTGACATCCGAGATGGAAGTTTTTATGCGCTATTGTCCGGCCCGTATATATGGAATCACCGGAAGTGACGGCAAAACGACGACAACGACAGTGCTTCATAAGCTATTGTCAGCAGAAGGCGGAACTGTATATTTAGGCGGAAATATCGGAACTCCGCTGATCGACCGCCTCACAAAAATCCGGGAGCAGGACCGTGTTGTTGTGGAGCTGAGCAGCTTTCAGCTGATGCATATGCATGTCAGCCCGGATGTTTCCGTTATAACGAACATTACGCCGAATCATCTGGATGTTCATAAAAATTACGAAGAATATATCGAGGCAAAGGAACAGATCTTCTGCCATCAAAGGCCGGAAGGCATTGTGGTGCTGAACTGCGGCAATGATCAGACACGCAGAATCTGCCATCGCCTGCTGCAGCACGGCGGCCATATCGTGCGCTGCTTTTCCGGTGCAGTACCGTTTCCGGAGGTGCCGGGACAGACGGACGGCTGCGCTTTTATTGAAAATGGGAGTCTGGTTTATCAGGGGAAAACGGAGTTCAGGCTTCCGCTTCAGGATATTTTGCTTCCGGGCATGCATAATGTTGAAAATTATATGGCGGCTGTCTGCGCCTGCGCGGATACGCTAAAGGCACAGACGCTTCAGGAGGTGGCCCGTACTTTTGGCGGCGTTGCGCATCGGATGGAATTTGTACGGGAACTGAACGGAGTAAAATACTACAACAGCTCTATTGACAGCAGCCCGAACCGAACGATTCATGCGTTAAGCGTTTTTTCACGCAGAGTTGTTTTAATTGCCGGCGGAAAAGATAAGAATATTCCCTATGATGCATTAGGGCCGGTTTTACTGGACCGCGTGCGCGTACTGATCCTAACCGGGCCAACGGCAGAGAAAATTGAAGCCGCCCTGAAAGCTGCTGCGGCACAAAGGGGGATCTCGGATCCTGATGTGACGGTGATCCGCTGTGAGGACTATTCCCAAGCGGTAGCTGCTGCATATCATGCCGCCGTTCCCGGAGAGGCTGTCGTTTTATCTCCTGCCAGTACCAGCTTCGACCAATTTAAAAATTTTGAGGAACGCGGCAGATGTTACAAAGATTTGGTGCAGGCATTGTAAATTTTTGTTTTTTATCACCAAGAAAGACACTTGTTTACATAACCGTAATAAATCCGGCGGAATTTGCTTGTTGACACTGTTGTACAAAAAATATATAATTCTTTTGTTAAGATTGCCCAACTCCGTGAACTTGCGGGGAAGGTCATTTCTTTTGCAGCGTTTTATCATAGTTCTTACAATATATTTTGGAAGGTTGAGCATATGAATAAGAAAAAGAAAAAGAAAATTATTCGTTATTCAATCATTTTGGGTGTTCTGGTGGTTTTGCTCGTTGTGGTTCTGGTTCTGAACAGCGACAAGAGCTCCTTGGCACGCCAATTTGATGTGGAGAACACGGATGAGATGGCGTTCAATCCGTTTATCTCCAATGAAAAAAGACTCGACAACAGTTTATTGGAATACGGAAAGGTATTGTCTAAATATAGGGAATACAGAGAAAACGGCAATGCAAATTATCACAATTATACCGGTGAGCCGATTTCTTTGTCCGGAGAGCTCGATGCTGCGGCGAGCTCTGACTATAAAGAGGACGAGAACGGAAAGCTGGTTTCCATACCGGTCCGGAAGTTTTCGGAGATGTCCGATTATGACTATCTTTCATACCCGGTTATGCAGTATAACAGCGGGAAAGCCTTTATGACAGATTTTGAAGAGGCGCTTTATGTTTCCGCGAACACGACGACGCTGACGTATCATGTGAATGTACCGCAGTCTGGTTTGTATTCTCTGCAGATTGAATACTTAATGCTTGCCGGCAAAAATACCAACATGCTGGCAGGCTTGACCGTAAACGGAAAGCAGCCCTTTTTGGAATCCTCCTATTTGGAACTGAAGCGTGCGTACGAATTTTATGATACGGATCTGATTGATGTAACCAACAATCAGATCCGTCCGAAGCAGCGGGAGGTTTATTTATGGCAGTCTGCCGTAATGTCTCATCCGGACGGTTTGTACCGGAATCCGTACCGTTTCTATTTGGCGGCCGGTGAGAATACGATTGTGCTGACCTTTTCAAGAGAAGCCGGCGTAATCGGCGATATCTCTTTAATTGCCCCTGTTGAGAATCCTACATATGACAGCTATCTGCAGCTGAATCAATTTTCTGACAGCAATATATATAATAAGGATGCCAAGCAGATCCAATTTGAGGTTCCGGATTATATTTCCAATGTCGGTCTGCGCATGGAGTATGATGACAACTATTGCTCCGTACCTGCTTCTTATGATTATATCCACTATAATGTTTTCGGCGGGACGCGATGGAATTCGGGAGGTGATACCGTTTCCTGGTCTTTTGATGTTCCCAAAGGGGAAGCAGGCTGGTACCAGATCGGATTCCGCTATCAGACCTCTTTGACCTATGTTGTTTCCTATCGTGAGATCCGGATCAACGGAGAAATTCCCTTCCAAGAGATGGAGGAATACTGCTTTCCTTATTCTGACGGCTGGGTCGGCTCCGCGCTGAAGGATTCCGATCAGAATCCATATTTGTTTTATTTGAAAGAGGGGACCAACACGATTACGATTACAAGTAAGGTTGGCCCGCTTCGTCATTCTCTACAAAAAATTGAAGAAGCAATGGATTCCATCTCGGAGCTGGTCAGAAAGGTTGTGCAGCTGACCTCTTCTACGCGCAGTTCCTCGGGCGGTTATGTGGTCGATAAGAACCGGGACTGGGATCTGCAGCGTTATATTCCTGACATTCAGGAGCATGTCGAGACGTATGCTGCCATATTTAAAGAATGCTACGCACAGATTCAGGAGGCAAACGGCGGTTATGCCCCTTATTACGCTTCCGCAGTGCAGGTTGCCCAAAAGCTATTTGAATCGATATCAGAGGATCTGGAGACGATGCCCAGTTCTTTGAACGAGATTACAAACGCGCAGACCGGTCTGAGCAACACGCTTGTTTCTATTAAGGATCAGCCGATGGCGATTGACTATATGATTTTATCTGGTTCCGGATATGATTACTCTTCGGCCAGAAGTAATTTCTGGCAGGGACTGTATGTGGGCATCCGGCGGTTCTACTGGTCATGGGTAAAGGATTATTCCATGATCGGCGTGCGTGATGATGCGCTGAATGCAGAAAAGGAAATTACGGTTTACGTTTCAAGAGGCCGTGAGCACGTTGATATCATGCGCAATCTGATCAGTGAACAGTTTACGCCGAATACGGGCATTAAAGTAAATGTTAATATGGTCGCTGGTTCTTCGGAAGGCTTGATTATGCAGCGGTATGTTGCAGGTACGGCGCCGGACGTGGCCATTTCCATCGGTGTCGGAACCCCGTTTGAATTTGCGATCCGCGGCGCGCTGCTTCCTCTGAACGATTTGGACCGGGACGGCGTGGATGATAATCCGGAATTCTATGAACTGGCAAAAAGCGAATATTACTGGAGAGACGGACAGGGGGGCGCATTTGAACCTTTCAAGTATCGGGGGGATTATTACGGCTTCCCTGAGACGCAGAACTGGGTTGCGCTTTTCTATCGGACCGATATTATGGAAGAACTTGATCTTGATGTTCCGAACACATGGGATGACGTTTATTCTATTTTGCCTGTGCTGCAGGAAGCAGGGTATGATTTCTGCCATAACTACGGTGTAGGCGGATACACGCCGTTCCTGTATCAGTACGGCGGAGACCTGTATGACATAGACGGTATGACTTCGGCGCTCAATACGAACGCGGCATATCTTGCGTTCCGTGAATATGCGGATCTGTATCTGAAATATAATGTTGTGTATCAGGCGAATTTTTATATGCGCTTTAAGTCAGGCGAGATGCCCATCGGTATCGGTGACATGGCATTGTATTGTCAGCTGAATTATTCCGCTCCGGAACTGGCGGGCAAGTGGGCCATGGCGCCTGTTCCCGGCCATTATCTGGATGGAGAACTTGTGCGTGATTACTCCGGGGTTGCAACCAGCAGTATCATTATCAGTTCTACAAAATATCCGCAGGAGTCCTGGGAATTCCTGAAGTGGTGGCATTCAGCAGATGTACAGGCGGAGTACGGCAGAGAAGTGGAGGCGACCTTTGGGGTGGCTTCGCGCTGGAATCCGGCGAATCGCCTGGCGGTGGAGCAGTTGCCGTATACGGCGGAGGAGTTGTCCGTAATATTGGCGCAGTGGGATTATTTACGCGAAAGTCCGAACGTTATGGGCGGCTATTATACCTCCCGTTATTTGCTCACGGCGCTGAATCAAACCGTTCTTCAGGGAGCCAACGCGCGGTTCTCTCTGGAGGATGCGATTAAAGAGATCAACAAAGAGATGGAACGTAAGCAAGAAGAATTCGGTATTACTGATACGGTGCTGCGCGATCCTTCTGCGTTGGCGGGATAAAGATAAAGGGGGAGTATTTAGAAATGAAACAGGATCTGGAGAAAAGCCCGAAGGAAAAGAGGCCGGCCGCGCCGAAAAAGCGTTTCTTCAATGTGGAGAAACGCTTCGGGTACACCATGCACGAGATCTGGGCACATAAGATGTCGTATGGGCTGTTGGCACCTTTCTTTATCATTTTTATTATTTTTACTTTGCTTCCGTTGCTGGCATCCACTGTACTGAGCTTCTTTTATTGGAATATATTTGAGACGCCGGTTTTTACGGGATGGGAAAACTATGTGTATTTGTTTGTAGATGATGCGCTGTTTCTGAAGGCCTTCAGCAATACGCTCTTTTACGCGGTGATCGTTGGTCCTACGGCATATATCGCTTCTTACTTTTTTGCATGGTTTATCAATCAGGTGCCTTCTAAAATCCGGCCGGTTTATACATTGGCGTTTTTCGCGCCTTCCCTGACCAGCGGTATTGCGATGTCAGTTGTTTGGCTCGTTTTATTCTCAAACGACAGCGTGGGGTATCTGAATGCGCTGCTGCTGAATTTAGGCTTTATTTATGAGCCGATTAAGTGGCTTTCCGATGTGAACCTTATTATGCCGGTTATCATTATCGTTTCTCTTTGGTCCAGCTTGGGAACCGGCTTCCTGTCTTTTGTTGCAGGCTTTACAAATGTTGATAAAGAGCTTTATGATGCCGCTGCTGTCGATGGGGTAACTTCACGGTTCCAGCGTCTGCTGTATGTGGACATTCCGCAGACCATGCCGCAGCTGCTGTTTGCCGCTGTCCTGCAGATCACAAGCTCCTTTACGGTGGGCGCCATCAGCCAGACGCTGGTCGGCCATCCCAGTCCGGAAGATGCGGGTCTTACCATTATGCTGCATCTGAATGACTATTCCGGTCAGCGGTTTGAGGTTGGGTATGCCTCTGCAATTGCTGTCGTACTGTCCGTTTTGATATTGGGACTCGGCCGCGTATGTTTCAAAGTTTTATCGGATAAGGAGTGATACGAATATGCTGCAGGTTGATGTCGATTATCTAAAACGAGCGAAGAAGAGAAAGGACTATGCAGGACGTGTTATCCTGGTCTTTCTTACACTGGCGGGTCTGGTTTCTCTTTTACCGTTAATCTATCTTTTTACGACGGCGTTTAAGCCGCCGGAGGAATTGTTCCTGTATCCGCCAAAATTTTTTGTAACGAACCCTACAACTAAGAACTTTTCGGACTTATCCGCGGTTACGGCAAACAGCATAGTCCCCTTCAGCAGGTATCTGTTCAACACGGTTCTGATTACGGTTGCGTATATCTTCTGCTTGGTCTGGGTTGTGACAATGGCGTGCTATCCGCTGTCCAAACATAATTTTCCCGGCAGAAAGGGTTTGTTTTCCCTGGTTCAGGTGGCGCTGATGTTTATTGCCGGCGCAGCGGCGATCCCTTCCTATTTAATTATTACATGGCTGGGAATCGATAATACATATCTTGTTTATATTATTCCGGGTTTGGCAAACTGTACCTGCCTGTTCCTGATGAAGCAGTTCCTGGATCAGGTGCCGAATGAGATTTTTGAGGCCGGAAAAATCGACGGCGCTTCAGAATGGCAGTTGTATACGAAAATTGCGCTGCCGCTTCTGAAAAACGCCCAGGCGACGGTAATCATTTTGACCTTCGGCGGTATATGGGGCGATGCGGCGACTTCCACGACGTACATATATGAAGAACAGTTGCGTACGCTGGCATTCTTCATGGGGACCATCGGAGGCGGAATCGCCAGAACAGGCGCCAGCGCAGCTTCCGCGCTGATTATGACGCTGCCGAGTATTATCATTTTTATTATCCAGCAGAGCCGTGTCATGGATACCATGGCCCATTCCGGCATTAAATAAGGAGGGACAGCGAAATGAAAATAAAAAGACTGATTTCTCTTATCCTGTTGTTCGGCTTTGTATTTTCAATGGGAGTTGCATCAACGGCAGCCACGCCGTATGCGAACTATTATTTGTTGGAAAGCGATTTTGCGTTGCCGATTCCGGCTGCATATGAATGTATCAAAGTCATTGACTTCAAAACAAAAGAAGAGGGCCGTCTCAGTGCGCCGGAGGATTTGTTTATTGATGAGAATGACAGGATTTACGTTGCGGATACCAAAAACAATAGAATTGTCGTATTGAATGCAGATCATACGTTTGCGTTTGAAATATCGGGCAGCGGAACGTATGAAGAAGGGGATATGGCTGCATTGAAGGAACCGAGAGGCGTATATGTGGATTCTGACGGTACGATCTTGGTTGCGGACTCCGGTAATGCAAGACTTGTTGAGTTTACAAAGTACGGAAACTTCCGGTATTCCTATTCAACGCCTGACAGTGAAATTTTATCGGATGATTTTACTTACAGTCCCCATAAAGTTGCAAAAGACAGCCGCGGGTATATCTATGTGGCCTCTACCGGTGAATATAAAGGTATTATTATGCTGGGATCCGACGGCGTATTCCGTCAGTACTACGGCGCCAATAAAGTCAATCTGAGTTTATGGGATTCTATTGCGCGCGTTTTGTTCAGCCGTGAGGACCGGTTGGGTAAAATTGTAAATCTCCCTTATACCTTTAACAATATATACGCCGGAAATGACGGCTATGTCTACGCCACCACCACCGGTCTGAATGCTTCTCAGGTGCGGAAAATTAATTCTGCCGGTTCGGACGCGCAGTATGCGGGCTATGATTTTACTGACCAGAGCCTTATGCTGTATAACACAGTCAAGCAGAACTTCACGGATGTGGCGGTGGATAAATACAATAACATGTATGTATTAGATCAGACCTACGGCCGTATTTATGAGTATGATGAATGGGGACAGAACCTTTTTGTGTTCGGTACCAACGGACTTGGCTACGGCCAGTTTTCCACCCCGACTTCCATCGCTGTGGATTCCCAGGGACGCTTATATGTATTAAATCAGGGCGCGGGCACGATCTCTGTTTTTGCGGCGACGGAGTTTGCAAGTCTGGTGCACGAGGCTAATTACTTGTATTCTGAAGGCCAATACGATGCTTCCAAGCCTTTATGGCAAGAAATACTGAACAAAAACAATTATTATACGCTGGCATTGAGAAGTATGGGCGAGATCGAAATGCGGAAGGAGAATTATGATGCTGCAAGCGATTACTTCTATACCGCGGAGGACCCGACGCTTGTTTCAGAGGCGTTTAATGAAATCAGAACACTGTTTTTAAAGAATAATTTTTCAATTATTGCCAGTGTGGTAGTTGTTGTGCTGGTGGCCTGGGTGGTCTTTTTAAGCATTAAAAGGAATCGGAGACGAAAATATGGTGTTCCGCCGGAGAAGCATAATTTTATGACGCCTGTAAAGCATTTCTTTAAGAAAACAAAGCAGGTGGCCTTCCATCCCATTGATGGGTTTGAGGGCATTCGATATGAGGGACAGGGCTTTTATCGGGATGCATTCGGAATTATGCTGCTTTATGTGATTGTATCGATTGCTTCCGCTTACTTGACCAGCTTTGTTTATCGAGGCGGCACGCCGCTTTCCATGATCGATCCCCTGCAGATTATATATATGTGCCTGCTTCCGTGGATTGTGGTTTGTGTGGTAAATTACGGCGTGACCACCATTATGTATGGGGAAGGCCGCTTCCGGGATGTTATCATCGGCGGCGCTTACTGTCATGTTCCGCTGATGTATCTGCTGCTTCCCTTCGCTTTGCTGACACATCTTCTGACTCTGAATGAAGCGTCCCTGTTTAATCTTGCACAGGTCATTATTTATATCTGGGTCGTGCTGCTGGTATATTTCTGTATAAAGGGTGTACATGGCTTCCATCCTGTAAAAGCATTTGTGGTATTTTTCCTTACGCTGGTCGGTGTCGTCGCGGTAGCGCTGCTGTTTATGATCGTATACGGCCTGGCAGAGCAAATGTTCGATTTCATCATTCAATTTGGTAAGGAGTTGAGCTATCTTGTTTAAGAAGAAGAAAAAAGCAGCGCCGGAGCAATCCGGGGACGAGATTTCAAAAGTGACCCCTGATGATCAAAATAAATCGGCTGATGAAGCACCTTCGGCAGTGAAAAAGGTATCTGTGAAGGCAATCAAGGTCGTAGTCGCACTGCTCATAGTCGCTTTAGTCGCTTTTATCGCGATCAAGGTCGGCTTCGGCTCCAACAAGGATATTGTATTCTCCGATGATGCCATTATAAAATCGGATGTGCAGCCTTCCTTGGGGAAGGCGCTGAATGATGAAGGGCTGACCCTGTTTGCAGATAACGGAATTCTCCGTCTGGAATATTCGCCCAAGGATGATCTGTTTATTATTACGCATTTAGAGACCGGAAAGGTGTTCCGCAGCTATCCGGAGGCAATTTCGGAGATCACGCTGGAGGAGGGGGAAACCTCGGATATCGGCGCCTATTCCCGTACAAGGGAAACCGGACAGAGCATCACGTCCCCTGTCATGATCGGATATACAAAATCCGGTATTGACGGCGGCTTTGTGGTGGGTGTGAACCAGATGAAGCATGTAAAGACCGTTCATTTTATTGAGAACGGAGTCCGGCTGCAGTATGAAATGTTGGATTTGGAGCTGGAGTTTTCTGTGGAAATTACCATCGACGGGACTGCGCTGAAATATAAAATTCCGCGCAACGGCATCATTGAACGGCCTACGCATTCCGATGAAAAAGAAAACCGCCGGCCGCTTCTGGCTTCGTTAGGCGTACTGCCGTATTTCGGCGCGCATCGGGCGGATGACGAAGGCTATTACGTATCTCCGGACGGCCCGGGCGCACTGACTTATTTTAATGTGGCGCGGGTTACAAACTACAATGAATACAGTAAGAAGGTATATGGCCGGGATGAAACGGTGGACCAGTTGGATTCGCCGGATTACAGCAATTCTGCTCTGACCATGGGGGTATATGGCATTATGGATCAGGATTCCATGATTGCGGCATTTATTGATGTCGGGGAGTCGAATGCGCTGCTGAATATTGCAAATCCCGGAATCAGGAATCTGCCCTTTTACTCCATCTACTTTTTATATCAGTACCGCTATTATTATAAGCAGCAGATTTCAAAAAGCGGTACGATGTATGATATGATCGTTCCGGATATGACTATCGGTGATATTGAACAGACCATGCATATCAGTGTGGATACGGAAAAATCTGGGCAGACGGATTCTGCGGAGGCTGAACAAAGCTTTACCTATCGGGATCTTGCGGTTTTGACGCGGGAAAAGCTTCTGAAAAAATGGGAGACCAAATGGGGCATTAGCGAATCCGATATTATGGCAAAACGGTCCGGCGAAACGTCTGTGCCGGCGATGAATCTTCAGCTCTTTATGGGAGCACAGAATATTTTTGGCGGTATGCTGGATCAGGTTAATGTTATGACTACCTTTGACGATGTACGGACCATTTATAATGCCATTGCGGCAGACGGCATCAGTAACATCCGCTTTTCTCTGCTGGGCTGGCAGAAGGGCGGCTACTACGGGAATATTACCAATAAATATAAGCCTGACAGTGCTTTCGGCGGCAAGGGGGATTTGATAGATCTTGCGCAATGGGCAAAGGATACGGGGATTGAGCTTTCTCTTGACAATAATCTGCTGGAGATTTACGGAAAGCCGTCCGGCCTGTCGCTGAAGGGAACCTCTCAAAGGGAGGCGGTTGTCAAAAGACCGAATACCTTTTATCTGGATTTCAATATTCCGTCGATGTCCGGTATTTATTGGTATACGCCCTTTTATATGATGAGTCCCGCTTACTATAATGCGAAGCTGTTGGCTGAGGATATCGACAAGCTGACAGATTACGGCATTACAAGCGTGGATCTCCAGCAGGTCGGTGATATGGTAAATTCCGACTACAACCAGCAGAATGCGCTTCTGCGCGTTCAGACGGTTAAAATGTATACGGAATGGCTGAAAAAATATAACGATCATTTTGACCGCGTGTCGGTTTATTACGGGAATGAATACACGGTTCCCTTTGTGGATTCTATTTTGGATATTCCCATGAACCGTTCCTACAGCATTGTATTGGATGAGCAGGTTCCGTTTGTTCAGATGGTTTATCACGGATTAGTCGATTATTATTCCTCTGCGCTTAATAAGGAGGATGATCCGCAGACAATGCTTTTACGGTCTTTGGAATACGGTGCCCTGCCTTCTTTTGAGTTAACGAAGGAAGAAAGCAAAGAACTGCAGAATACGTATTATTATGGATTGTACCGTTCGGAATATACATTGTTTACCGGGAGTGAGGGCGAACTCAAAAAAGCATATGAGATTGCACAGAACATCCTTCTGCCGCTGCGGAATGAGTCAATTGTTGATCATGCGCAGGCAGACCTGCAGGCATCCGTGTTTGTGACAACATATTCAAATGGTACGCGTATTTATGTCAATTATGAATCGAGTCCGTATACAGTGACGTTGCCTGACGGTTCAACTGCTGAGATTGCGGCAAATTCATATTATGTCGATGCGGCGTGAGAGGGGAGGTCATTTGATTGGCAACAGTAAAAGCTAAAAAACAACTGGCACATAAAAGGACACTGCGCGGTGCGATTTCATTTGAAAGACGGCGTACGATTGAAGGCGTGACCTTTATGACGCCTTGGATTATCGGGTTTATTTGTTTTACCTTGATACCGCTTGTTCTTTCGATCCGGACGAGTTTTTATATTACCAAACTGACGGATTTATACGGATTTCAGGGAGACAGCAAATGGGTCGGTATCCAGAACTATACCGATGTGCTGTCGGATCCGGAATTTGGACAGAAGGTTTTTGAATCCTTTCTTACCTCCCTGTATCAGGTCCCGGTGATTGTGGGATTTGCACTGTTTGTGGCGGTGCTGCTGAAGCAGAAATTTCCGGGGCGGGTTTATTTTCGGATCATCTTTTTCCTGCCTGTCATTCTGGCCGGTGTCATTATGAACTACTTGTTCAGTGACGGTGTCGGCACTGTCAGCGTGTTCAGCGAATTGGTATCCTCTACAAGCGGCGGCATGTTGTCAGGGCTGTTGGGAAGCTCCCTTACGTCACAGATCGGAAATATCATGTGGAAAAGCAGTGTGGAGATTCTGATCTTTTTGGCTGCCCTGCAGAGTGTGCCGGATATCCTTTATGAGGTTGTAGAGCTGGATGGCGCTACTGCTTGGGAGAGCTTCTGGCACGTTACGCTTCCGTATATTTCTCCTTTTGTTATATTGAATGCGGTATATGCCTTAGTTGACTCATTTGTGGATCCTACGAATCCGGTTATGGATATGTTTATTTCTATGACTACAAAGGGAACAGAGTATGGTATGGCCTCTGCGCTGAGCTGGATTTATATGCTGATGACCCTGCTTACAATTTTGATCTTTATTTTATTAACCAGGAGGTGGCTGCGTTGAGTGCTTATGTGCAAAAGCTTACCAGCACTGTCGGTGGTTGGATTAAGCGGTATGAAAATTTAGGCTATAAAGCCAAGAAAAAGATCCGATTCATTATCGGGAGAATCTTTTTATACTATATTTTGATTGAGATGGCTTTTCTGTTTCTGCTGCCGTTTATCTATATTTTTACGACGGCGCTGATGTCTTCGGCCGATTATTTGGATCCTACGGTGGAGTGGATACCGACCGCGATTCAGTGGAGCAATTTTCAAGATGCTTGGTTTGCTATGACGTATCCTACCGCGTTTTTCCATACGCTGGTTACTTCGCTGGGCAGTGCTGTTCTGCAGTGCGTATCGTGTGCGCTGGCCGGGTATGCGCTGGGGCGGTTTAAGTTCCGAGGAAGAGGCATTTTGTTTATCTGTGTGATTGTTGTATTGCTGATTCCGCCGCAGACGACGATTCTTTCCGCTTACGGACTTTGGTCTGACATGGGACTACTGAATACTTGGGGGCCGATTTTGATTCCCTGTATTTTCGGTTTAGGGCTGCGCGGCGCTTTGTTTATTTTGATTTACATGTATTTCTTCCAGAGAATTCCTGATGCCATGGATGATGCGGCGCGTATTGACGGAGCCGGCCCGGCGCGGCTGTTCCTGCAGATTATGCTTCCGCTCGTAAAGTCCGCGATTATAATTGTATTTATTTTCTCCTTTGTATGGCATTGGAACGATAACTATGAAACGCCGACTTTTATGTTTGAAAAGGAGATTCAGACGCTGCAGCCCAAGCTGGAGAACATTCGGACCTATTATGCAGATCAGATGGGGTATACAGGCGGCGCAGAGCTGTCTGATTTTGACAAGGCTATGACAGAGCCTATGCTCTTTGCGGGATGTCTGCTGGTGATGCTGCCTGTGCTGCTGGTTTATATTTTCGGTCAGAAGCATTTGGCTGCGGGTATTGAACGGATCGGTGTAATTGAGTAAAGGAGGTTAGGCGGATGAAACGAAGCTATCGGATGATTTTAATATTGCTTGCCTTTGTGCTCACGTGTTCTTTTGCCGCATGCAGTTCGGAGACTGAAAAAAAGGAGGACGGCAACAGCGATATTATACAGAAAGAGAATCCGGAGCCGGCGGATTATGTTGGGATGATCACCTTCTCGACATATCGGACGGATGAAAATGATATGTCTGCATTTAATTTTATCCAGGCTTACAATATGAAATATCCCGGGGTAGAAATTAAGCTGGATAATAGCCTTTCAAGAGAAGAATATTTTGCGACGCTGGATGCGCGCATTCAATCAGGCGATATCGGGGATGTGTTCATGATTGATGACAGCCGTATGGCAAAATATGCGGATACCGGCTTGATTGCGAATCTGTCCCCCTATTTGGAGGAACTGATTGATTATGATACGTATAAAAAGCTGAGTCCGTCTGAGCTGCTTCTGCCGGCGGCATATGAAGCGTCCTTATATGAAGGCCGTATGTATATGTGTGCAACGGAATATAATAATCGCTTTGTATTTTTAAATCTTTCGGTCATTGCCGAGGCAGGGCTTTCTGTTCCGGCTGATCTTTGGACTTGGACGGATCTTATGGAGTATGCCCAGCAGATAAGCGGTTTTTGTGACTATCCGCTGTCTGTGCCTTATGACGATTATGCGGTATGGGGCGCGTTTGCGAGGAGCTTCGGCACTTCCGTTTATCAGACGCTGGATGTTGAACTAAATTCAAAAAGCTTAAACTTGACAGATCCGGCCGTGGTGAACGGACTGATGGAGCTTGCAGACCTGATTTACACATACGGCAATGTAAAAACATCGGAGGAAATCAGTGCTGAAGAATTATCCTCGTACGGTATGATTGTTGCTTCTTATGCGGATCTTATTCGTTGGGAGGCAACGCTGAAGTCCGGTGATTTTGAATGGGATCTGGCACATTTTCCGCAGTGGGAAAGAACGGCGGCAGACGGAACGTCTGTGTATTACCGCAGCATTGGCGCGGAGGCGCTTGGTCTGGCTGTTCATTCCAAGACCGGGGCAATTGCTGCCGCTCCGGGGGATGATAATTATAAAGAAGAAGCGGAGCTTGCGCAGGAAAAGGTAGATATGTCGGCGCATTTGGCCCTGTTTGCATTGGTGGAATCTGCGGCAGTGGATTTTGCCGGCAGCGGCCATCGGGTGCCGGCAATGAAAGCCGTCAACAGTATGAAATTCTGGCGTGAATATCCGGTATCCGGTAAAAATTCGGCTGTATTTTCTTATTACAGCGGCTCTGATTTTGCCGGCGTATTAACTTCCTTCCTGCCCGTGCAGGCTGCGGAAGAGCTTGATATCGGCACGCTGATGGATTCCTACGCGGCGTTCCGCAAAGCGCAGCAGGAAACAGATGCTATGCAGAATCGATTATTTATTAATGAGGCGCTGCAGCTTTTACAGGACGCGACAAATGCCAATTGGTAAATGAATACGTTGTTAATTTTCTGTAACTCCTGTTTTTTTGCGTTCTTTTTCTGTTGACATGGGTTAAGAATATGGTATCATCAAACTATACTACATAATTCTGTTGAATGGAGGTTTATTTATGAAATTGGCGGTGAAAAAGTGCGCAATCTTTTTACTGATTTTGGTAATTGTGGTTGGCGTAAGTGCCTGTGACGGCAAGCCGGATATTTATGTACCGGATTTCGATCCGGACACATATGAGCCGAACGTAGAGGGAAGAATTAAGTTTACGTACAGTCTGGCGGAGAATAACGAGGCACAGACAATGTCCGCGGATTCTTTTGTGGAAGCGTTTATGGATAAGTATTCGAATGTCACGGTAGACAAGGATTATACGGGGAATATACCTGCAAAGATTTCTTCCGGTAGTATCGGGGATGTGTTCTTCTTTAATGAGGTGTCTGCTTATGACTATGCGGTTACACAGAATGCTTTAATGCCTTTAAGCGCTTACCTGACGCCCTTTAAGATTGATATCGGCGATGTTTACAAGGGAATTTATCAATTAGGCATGATCAACGGAGAGCTTTATTATGTTTCCAGAGATTACAACCACATGATGTTTGTTTATAACAAATCTGCCGTAATTGAAGCGAACCTGACGAATGAGATCAAAGCGGACTGGACGTGGGAGCAATTCCAAAACTATGTTGTGCAGCTTACAAAGAAGAACGACGATGGTACGGTTTCCCAGGTCGGCGCAAAGATGGATCTCGGCTATTCACCGATCTATACCACGTTCCTTGAAGCTTATGTGGATTCAGAGTACTGGTGTGATACGGAAGAGAAGAAAATTACGTTTATCGATCCGAACGGACTGGTCCTCCAAGGGATCAGAGAAGCGCTGGCTTTGGCCAGGGACGGTTATATCCATGCGGGAACCGTTCCTGACAGCATGGCTTCCTCTTATGCGAATCTGAACGATCATAACTATGTATTCTCTGCTACCGTTTATCCGAGTATTCATAATATCGGTCAGAAATATGATACGGCTGGTATCCAATGGGATTTCATCAATTTCCCGAATTTTGAGCATCCATCCATTGGCTGCGGTTCCTCGGGCTTAGGTGTGTACAACCGGACGTCGAATCCGGATACGGCAGCTGCACTTGCGCTGTTCCTGTATACGCCGGAGGGACAGGAAGGTATGCATGGTCAGAGAGGCGGTTCGGTTCCGCTGCTCGAATCCATGAAGGATAGCACCAGCTGGCGTTATCCGAATGACGAGGAATGGAAGGATAAGAACTGGGATGCCTTTGTTTATAATGCTTTAGAGGCTTCCACCGTGGGTCAGGTTGCCTGCCGTATGCCGAATGCGGTTGCAACGCTGCTGGATACCACCTTTAAGACGGTTATCAAAAATGCGCTGAACAACGAGGCGAGCTTGGATTCCGGTTTGGCACAGCTTGAGACACAATGTAATCAGCTGTGGGAGCGTATCGCTGCTGCTTCAGAGTAAACGAATCCATTTTATTTCTTTTGCATGAAAAACGCCGGAGGATTGATTGCCTCCGGTGTTTTTATATATGCGGAAATAAACACATCTCGGCATGAACGTCTGCTTGCGGCTAATATATGAGCATGACTGCAGCAGCGGTGAGCAGTGCGGCAATCAGTGCCTGAACTGCTTTTCCGAGAATGTATCTTCTGCAGCTGATTCTTGCAGCCGACAGAATTCCGATAACCTGAATGTGGACCGAAATGCCTGCCCATCCGCTTATAAATGCAATCCATGCACATTTTTCCGTTAAGGAGATGGGGACGGCAGAGATGGACTGGATACCTCCGGTGATTTCGAGAAAACCGGACAAAATACCTTGTGACAATCCTTCCGGACAGACCGGCGCCAGCAGCGAGCTGACCAGGGGAATACAGCCGCTTTGTTTGAGTACTGCGGTAAAGGCCGCAAAGAAGATGATGGCGCCTGCGATGGGCAGCATGGTATGGATGGAGGCGGTAATTGCTTCTGCCAGCAGTCTGCCGACTTGGGAGAGTGATTGTTTCTGCCTCTGCCGCTTACCCGGAAGCGTTTTTTGCTCCGCTGCCGGCGCTGTGCGAGGAGCACGAGGATAGCGCATGATCATACCGGTTAAAAGGGCGGCTGCAATATGGCAGATCCAGATGAGCACGCCAAGCCTTGCTGAATTCAGCATACCGGCGCCGACTGCTCCGATTAAAAACAGCGGACCGGTATTATTTGTAAATGCTGCTAAGCGTACGGCATCCTGTCTTGATATTTCATTGGCTTGATACAGGTCGGCTGTTACCTTTGCACCTGCCGGATATCCACTGACCAATCCGATGATCAGTGCAAAAGCCCCCTTGCCCGATATGCCGAATAACGGTCCCATAATCGGCTCACAGACCTTTCCTAATTTTTTGCAGAAGTCGGTGCGCATAAGTACTGCGGAGGCCACATAAAAGGGAAAAATGGACGGCAGGACCGTATAAAGAAATTGCTGGACGGCAAATGCCGCTGCCGGCAGGCATGCTTGCGCATATATGGCAAACAGCAGAATAAAAGCAATGCAGAATAACGGAATCATAGGCAGGCCTCCCGAATGTTGTACATGTAATATTTATTCGGACTGTAGACATTTCAGGACAGGGAGTGTAAAATATTCAGACATGCCGGACTAATTATGAAGGAGCCTTGATATGCCCATAAAAATACCGAATGATCTTCCCGCGAATGCGATCCTTAAAAAGGAACATATCTTTGTTATGGATGAAAAAATGGCATTTCATCAGGATATTCGTCCTCTGCAGATTGTGATTTTAAATTTGATGCCGACGAAAATCGTAACTGAGACGCAGCTTCTGCGGCTGCTGAGCAACTCGCCGCTCCAGGTGGAGGTTACCTTTATGCATCCGGCTACCCATGTTTCAAAAAATACGCCGAAGAGTCACATGGACACATTCTATACGACCTTTGATGAAATAAAAGACCGTAAGTTTGACGGATTGATTATTACAGGGGCGCCAGTGGAACATCTGCCCTTTGCACAGGTGGGCTATTGGCAGGAGCTCTGCCGCGTTATGCGGTGGTCTGTGGAAAATGTAACGACAACGCTGCATATCTGCTGGGGGGCCCAGGCCGGACTTTACTTTCATTATGGAATTGATAAATATCCCCTAAAACAGAAGCTGGTAGGCGTATATGCGCATGTACCGCTGAAAAAGTCGGCCAGACTTCTGCGGGGCTTTGATGATTGTTTCTATGTGCCCCATTCCCGCTATACAGAGACGCGTTTAGCGGATGTGGCCCGTGTGCCGGAGCTTGAGGTTTTGGCGACCTCGCATGAAGCGGGACTGTGTATCTGCGCTTCACGGGACAGACGGCAGATCTTTATGACAGGACATCTGGAATATGATCGTGACACGCTGAAAAAAGAATATGAGCGTGATCTTGAAAAAGGTTTGGAGACCGGTATCCCGCAGAACTATTTTCCCCAGGATGATGTGACGCAGATGCCGTATTATCAATGGAAAAGCCACGCGTATCTGCTGTATGCAAACTGGCTCAATTATTACGTATATCAGGCGACGCCGTACGATCTGGACAGAATCGGAAAAGATCTGATACCGGAACGAAAAGGTGAAAGTGAATAATCAGAAGCCGTACCGCAGCCTTTTTATGGCGCCGCTGATTATGCGGGAAATCAAATATTCCCCTAAACCGCAGAAAAATAAAATACCTGCGCCGAACCATGCCTGAGAGAGATCTGTTAACAAGTTCCAAGGACAGGCGGCTTGCTGTAAGGCCGCATATACCAGGGGATCTGATTGCACAAAATAACCTGCTGCGCCTGCTCCGAGCGCGGCAAGCATCAACAAGATTCCTGCAGCAAGAATGATCATGCGCAGGCAGATCAAGATATTCCCGATGATCTGTTTGAATAGGTTCACTGATTCCTCCCGAAGAACCGCGCGGCAGGCGCTTTTCCATTGATTTATTTTGCGTATAATTGTATAATAAATAAAAACAGTTTGCAAATGGCAATTGAAAGCTGTCGGAGTTTCCAAAGAGGCAAGAAAAGAACGCATTCCGGATTTTGCGAAAGAATGGAGATTATTATGTTTCAGAAAAAGGAACGGTCGTTTGTCAGCAAGGACGCAAAAAAACATATTATAATTCTTGGAATTGTGCTGTTTGCCGCGATTATTCTGATTGCGATCATCAGTCTGCTTCCCAACCGTATGCCGCAGCTCGGAAATACGGACCGAAACGGAGTCGCAAGAAACTTTTTATTTCCTTTTGTTTTTACAACCGGGGACGGGCGCTTATATGTAGCGGACAGTGACCGTACAGTTACTGAGATTGATGATACGGTAACGAAGGCAAGTCATGATACAGCAAAGGGAAAAGTTTATTATCTGCGGGAAAACAGCCTGTACGAATATGATATGAAAAGCAACACCCGCGTTATGCTAACTGAGAATGTAACGCGTTATTCACTGCTGGAGGATCGTTCCGCGATTCTTTGTATCGAGCGGGAGGGTGCGCTTAAACTGTATCGTCACAAAGCCGGGGCCGCCGTAACGCTCACGGAGGAGTCTCTGGTTAATAATGTAGGCGCTGTAAATGCGGTGATGGGGAAGGAACATATTTTGTTTTTGGATCATATGGATCAGGAGACAAGCACTGCGGATCTGATTTGTTCGGATGCAAATGGCAGAACAAAAGTGATCGCTGAAAATATAAATGCGGCGAAAGGCTTTTATATCGGCGCGGATGATAAATTTATATGTTATTATACGGCAGAGGATCTGGTGATTGCTGAAATTGACGGAACGCCGGTCAAACAGCTCAGCGCGGCGCAGCTTGTTCGGCAGCAGCAGCAGCCGACCTTGTATGCTGCAAGCACGGAAATCGTGATTACTTCGGATGATGTTCCGCTTCGGTACTTTTTATGTAATATTAATTCGGACGCGACGCGTGCGGTATCTGCGTCCATGGTCTATTTTAATGACGCAAAGCTGATTGATATCGCGGACTCTGTTAAGCAGGTGATTTATTATTCCGGTGAGGATAATTATGTGATATACAGCACAGAGACAGAGAAGGGCACTGCCGTGTTTATGTCATCCAGAGGAGAACCCGGCCGTAAAATATTGGATTGCGGCGCGGATACCAAATTTATTTTTGACCAAGAACTGAACTATTTATATTATCAGAATGCGAGCGGCCTGCTGTGCAGAGTGAACGTCTATGACGTAAATCTGAAACAGGAGATGGTTGCGGAAGGAACGGGAAACCTGTATCATTATCCCAACAAGCCGATTATCATGTACGAGGATACGGAACGCATATATGCCTATTATGTGCTGAAAAACAATACGATTGAGCGCTCGAGCTCTGAAACTGAGAAACGCTTATACGGAAGAGATGACGACATATATTTGCTCTGCAGGACCCATTCGTCGAACAAGCTTTCGCTGGATATCGTGAAGGAGAATGCAATGACCAGAATCAGCAGCGATGTAGAGCAAAGTGTTTTTTTTGATAAAAATATGGAATCGGTTTTATATACTTCGGACGGTATTCTGTATGTGTGGCAGAATGGTGCCGTGTCAGAGCTGGGTGCCTTTACCGGTGTGAAGGCCGCGGCATTGATTGGCGGAAGCTGACCTGCCACTTGCAGGGCAGACCGAAGAATCAGATATGAAATACGGCGGGGAGGCACGCAGATGGGACGAAAATATCATAAGATTACGATGCTTATTATCATAGTCTTTATCTGTGTTTCTCTTTCGGCTTGTACGCCGGGAGAACGTCCGTACGCATCTCCGGCGGCTACAGATGAACCCCCTGTGACGCCGGGAGCGCCCTCTGCGCCAACGCATGACCCTGCTGTCACGCCGAGTATTGATCCGGAGATTCATTTTAAAGATGTCAATCTGGAGAATGTGGTCAGAGAACATTTGAACAAGAACATCGGACCCATCTTTGTGTCGGATGTCCGGGAGATTAAAGTGCTTTCCGCGCGCGTAAGGGGAATTTTGAATATTGAGGATCTCGTCTTTTTTTCCGGCCTGGAGGAATTGGATCTGTACGGAAACCGTATTTCCGATCTGCGTCCCCTCAGTAAGCTGATCAATTTAAAATCTTTAACAATCAGTGCCAACTACAGCCCCCTGTATGCCTCCGGCTCCTCCGGGCTCGATCTTACGCCGCTGAAGTCCTTATCAAAGCTGGAAACACTGCGGGCTGACAGCAATTTCATTACGGATATCTCCCCCCTCAGCCATCTGACGTCGCTCAAGGTACTATCTTTAAGCAAAAACAGAATCAGTGATGTTGCAGCGCTGAAAAGCCTGACGCTGCTGGTACACCTGAATCTTTCTGCGAATATCGGAACACAGGCAGATACGCCCGGTATTTCGGATATCCGCTGTATTTCCGATATGAAGCATTTGGAATACCTGGACGTCAGTGATAATATCGTCGTATCTTTAGAGGCGGCCGCGCTATTGGAAAATCTGAAGACTGTTCTCGCAAACGGAAATTTGATTTCCGACATATCCTATTTTGCCGGAAATCATTCTATCGTATATCTAAACTGTGAGTATAATCTGATTCCGGTATTTGATGTGATTTTGGAGATGCGTGCGCTTCAGACGGTTTTATATCACGGAAATTTTATTGTGGATTACGAAGCGATTGATGCTTTTTATGCATCTCGGCCGGATCCGTATGCCAACAATCTGTTCACAAATTTTACGAAATAATGCGTAAAATCTTTTTATCAGCTTGACAATGCGGAATGCGGCGCATATACTAATTTGTAATGCGGCTGTATTCCGTTGGGAAAGGCCGCCGCAGGGCGCTTTGGACGACGCGGAAATACGGTAGCTCGGGTGAATGGTTTGCAGCTTTGCAGGAAAGTTATTTTTGCGGGAGGATGGTAGTATGGTAGTAAAGGTAGGCTTGATTGTTGTTTTTTTCGCTGTCACGATTTTGCTTGGCGTCATTTGCAGGCGCAGAATAAAAAGTGTCGGCGATTTTGTTTTAGGCGGCCGGAATGTAGGTCCCTGGCTCTCGGCGTTTGCTTACGGAACGTCCTATTTCTCAGCGGTGGTATTTGTCGGTTATGCAGGTCAGTTCGGCTGGAATTTCGGAATCTCGGCATTCTGGATCGGGATCGCAAATGCATTTATCGGCAGCTTGGCTGCGTGGCTGATCTTAGGCAGAAGAACCCGGATCATGTCAAAGCATTTTGAAGCGGCCACCATGCCGGAATTTTTTGAAAAGCGCTATAACAGCAGAGCACTGAAGCTGGTAGCGTCGATTATTATTTTTGTTTTTCTGGTTCCGTATTCGGCTTCCGTATACCGAGGACTCTCCGGAATTTTCTCAATGGCATTCGGCATTGATTTTCAGTATTGTATGATCGGCATTGCCGTAATTACGGCAATCTATGTAATCTTGGGCGGCTATATGGCTACCGCGGTGAATGACTTTGTACAGGGGATCATTATGCTGGCAGGCATTGCCGTGGTCGTGTTTGCCGTACTGAACGGGCAGGGCGGGTTTACAGAGGCTGTAAAGGCCTTATCGCAGAAGGAGGTATTGTCCGGTGCGGGACAGGGAATCAAGGGCGCGTATGTTTCCTTTTTCGGACCTGATCCCTGGGGACTTCTGGGGGTGATGGTTCTCACAAGTCTCGGAACCTGGGGGCTTCCACAGATGGTACATAAGTTTTACTCAATTAAGGATGAGAAGGCGATTCGGAAGGGTGCCTTTATTTCCACGCTGTTCGCGCTGGTAGTGGCAGGCGGGTCCTACTTTATGGGCGGCTTCGGCAGGCTGTATGTTGAAGCAAATCCAGACGGAACACCGGTCAAAGCGTACGATGCCATTGTGCCGTTTATGCTCGACAGCGCATTGTCGGATCTGCTGATAGGGCTCATTGTCGTGCTGGTGCTGTCGGCCTCCATGTCGACGCTTTCTTCATTGGTGCTGTCCTCCTCGTCGACGCTGACGATAGACTTTCTAAAAGGATTTTTTATGAAAGATATGAAGGAAAAGCGGCAGGTTATTATCATCCGTCTGCTTTGTGCCGTCTTTATTGTGCTTTCCGTAGTGCTTGCACAGGTAGAGGGCGCGTTGATTTCAAATCTGATGGCAATTTCCTGGGGGGCACTGGCCGGTGCTTTTCTGGCGCCGTTTTTGTACGGACTTTTTTGGAGGAAGGTTACCAAGAGCGCTGTATGGGTAAGTTTTGCCGTAGGAATCGGATTGGTGGTTGCGAATCTGTTTTTGGAAATTGTACCGGGGACGAGTGCCGGCGCCATTTCGATGGCAGTGACCCTAGTGCTGGTTCCGATTGTGAGTCTGATCACGCCGAAGCTTTCGAAACAGCATGTGGATGCATGCTTTTCGTGTTATGAGGAAAAGGTGCTGTCGCCTGTAAAATATTCGTTGGAAAACAGTAAATAAGGAGTAGTGAAGGATCATGATTTGGAATCCGGAGAAGGAGTGCCTGCGCAGACAAGAATATCGGGATATCCAGCTGGAACGGCTGAAATGGACGGTAAAAAGAGCCTATGAGAAGGTTCCGTTTTATCGCAGGCGCTTCGATGAAATCGGCCTGAAACCGGAACATATCCAGACCTTAAAGGATATTGAAAAAATTCCGTATACGACAAAGCTGGATCTGAGAGAAAATTATCCGTTTCAATTATTTGCAGAGCCGATGGAGCGGATTGTCCGCCTGCATGCCAGCTCCGGCACCACAGGAAAGCCTGTGGTATTCGGATATACAAAAAATGATATGGATATCTGGAAGGAAAATATCTCGCGCATTGCCGCGCAGGCAGGCGTCACCTCTCAGGATGTGGCACAGATCGTATTCGGTTTCGGGATGTTTACCGGGGGCTTTGGTCTGTATCAGGGACTGGAAAATATGGGCGTCGCAGTGGTGCCTGCGTCTTCCGGCAATTCTGAGCGGCAGCTGATGTTTTTGGAGGATTTCGGTGTTACCGTAATCGTCGGCACACCGTCATATGTTCTGCATTTGTCGGAATTGGCAGAAGAAAAGGGCTTGACACCGGACAAACATAAGCTTAGAGTAGGGATGTTCGGCGGAGAAGGCCATACCGATGAAATGCGCAGGCAGATTGAACGGAAATGGGGCATCGTCTGTACGGAAAATTACGGCCTGACCGAGGTTCAGGGACCGGGTGTATCGGGAGAATGCTTGGAACACTGCGGCATGCATATCAATGAGGACAGCTTTTACTATGAGATCATTGACAGTGAGACGCTAAAGGTGAAGCCTGTGGAAGAGCAGGGAGAGCTGGTGCTCACAACGCTGACAAAAGAGGGCGTTCCGATTCTCCGGTACCGGACAAAAGATATTACCTCCATTGATTTGTCGCCCTGCGCCTGCGGCAGAACCTCTGCAAGAATGAGCAAGGTAAAAGGCCGCACGGACGATATGCTGATTATTCGCGGCGTGAATGTGTTCCCCAGCCAGATTGAGAGCCTTTTACTCGGAATGCCGCATATCGGGCCGCATTATGAAATTATCGTAACGAAAAAAGGCTATATGGATAAATTGGAGATTAAGGTTGAATTGTCCGATGCTTCCCTGCTGGAAAGCTATGGAGAGCTGGAAAAACTGACCAAGATGATCCGAGAAAAGGTCCGTTCCAATTTGTTATTGGATGCCACGATCACACTGGCCGAACCGAAATCACTGGAGCGATACGTTACAGGAAAGGCAAAACGCGTCCATGACTTAAGATGACGCAGGTTTGTATGAAAGGAATGATCAGGATTTATGAAAAAGCTGTTGCTGGGAAATGAAGCGGTGGCGCAGGGGGCTTATGAAGCCGGCGTGCATGTTGTATCGTCCTATCCGGGTACGCCGAGTACGGAAATTACGGAAAATATTGCAAAATATCCGGAAATCTACTGTGAATGGGCGCCGAATGAAAAAGTCGCGCTGGAGGTTGCTGTAGGTGCCTCCATTGCCGGCGCACGGGCCATGTGCTGTATGAAGCATGTCGGATTGAATGTTGCGGCAGATCCGCTTTTTACGGCTGCGTATACCGGCGTCAACGGTGGCCTGGTCATTGTGGTGGCAGACGATCCGGGTATGCACAGCTCTCAGAATGAACAGGATTCCAGATTTTATGCCTTGTCCGCGCATCTGCCTATGCTGGAACCGTCAGACAGCGCAGAATGTGCAGATTGCATCAAGACTGCTTTTGAGATCAGCGAAACGTTTGATACGCCTGTTTTGGTCCGCCTTACTACGCGGATTGCCCATGCCAGAAGCCCGGTGGAGATCGGCACACGCCGCAAGGTTCCGAAAAAAGAATACCGGAAGGATATCATGAAGTATGTGATGATGCCCGGCATGGCAAAAAAACGCCATGTTGCGCTTGCAGAACGGATGCATGCTATAGAAGCCTATGCTGACGGAAAAAATACATCCTGTCAAGGGCCGAACCGGGTAGAGCAGGGAGATCCGAGTCTCGGCATTATTACATCGGGGATCTGCTATCAATATGTAAAAGAGGTATTTCCAAAGGCTTCTATTCTGAAGTTAGGTATGGTATATCCGCTTCCGGAGCAGATGATCCGGGCGTTTGCGGAGACAGTGGAACGGCTGCTTGTAGTGGAGGAGCTGGAACCCTTTATTGAGAACGATATCCGGCAGCTCGGAATTTCCGATGTGTCCGGCAAGCAATATTTTACGAATCAGGGGGAACTGAGCACTTCCGGGATCAGAGAAGCATTTTACGGCGAGACGCTGCCGAGAGCAGAAGCGGCCTGTGCTGTAGAGGCGCCGCAGAGACCGCCTGTCATGTGTCCCGGCTGTCCGCATCGCGCTGTTTTTTATACGCTGGCCGGCTTAAAGCTGCGTGTCTCCGGTGATATCGGCTGCTACACGCTGGGTGCTATGGCGCCTTATCAGGCAATCGATGCTTGTGTCTGTATGGGCGCTTCCGTAGGAATGGCCCATGGAATGGAAAAAGCGGAAGCTGCTGCGGAATGTCTGGAGCCGCTGCCTGAGACTGTGGCAGTGATCGGAGATTCTACCTTTATCCATTCCGGAATTACGGGGCTGATCGATATCGTTTATAACAAGGGAAATGCCACTGTTATTATTTTAGATAATTCCATTACGGGCATGACAGGACATCAGCAGAATCCTGCCACCGGATATACGATCCGCAACGAGAAAACAACTGCGGTGGATTTGGTCAAGCTTGCGGAGGCAGTTGGGGTAAAACGCGTGCGCGTGGAGGATCCTTTTGACATGAAGGCCTTCCGGGCGGCGGTAAAGGAGGAACTGGCGGCCCATGAGCCTTCTGTGATTATTGCGCAGCGGCCCTGTGCGCTGCTGAAAACCGTTTCATACGGCGCACCGGTGGAAATCGATGCGGCGCGCTGCAAAAAATGCGGCAGCTGCATGCGTCTGGGATGTCCGGCAATCTATAAAGA
>ULMH01038257.1_pt1 | contig 34227 bp, 36 predicted proteins | sample 1951611 | NCBI WGS metagenome assembly ULMH01 (sample SAMEA4835546, study PRJEB28245) | human gut metagenome | biome: gut microbiome; material: fecal sample | place: Denmark | collected 2008 | reverse complement strand
TCTATTAATTAAAGTTTTTTCACTTTTATTTCCGACTAATCTTGAAAAACTACCGAGTTCTTCACCATTCTCATAGAATAAAACAGTTGGCGTCCCAGTGAATGTTCCCTCTTCTTTAAATTTATTATATTCAGCTTCAGTTAGTTTTGTAAGATTAATATAATAAATAGTTACTTTATATTCTTTAGCGACTTTTGTAATTGTGGGAGTAAAGTTTTTACAATGTTTACAATTATCTTGTTTTATATATAAAATAAATTTTTCATTATTCTTTTTTGAATCTTCTTTTAAGTTTAAATATTCATTATAACTAACTTCTTTCATATAACTATTTGTATCACATCCTGTAAGTATTATACAAATAAATAATAATATAAATGTTAAAAAATAATATTTTTTCATATACTTCACCTCAACAAGTATTATAATACCATAAAATTGGTTAATTTTACAAAAAAATTGTTAAATAAATTGACAAATAATTAAATATTTAGTAATATTTATATATAGGAAGAGAGGTTATAAATATGTTTACATTATTAAGTTTTTGTGAAAGTTCAGCAGAAATATGGCAATTAGTAGGTAAAATTATTAATATTATTAAAATCGTTATACCAATTATCATAGTAGTTTTAGCTATGTTAGATTTAGGTAAAGCAGTAATGGCAGGAGAAGAAAAAGAAATAAAAGAAGCACAAAAGATGTTAATTAAAAGATTAATATATGGTGTTGTTATATTCTTTGTTGTTACAATAGTACAAGTTGTATTTAATTTAATTGGAAGAAGTGTAGTTGAAGATGATGCAGCTTGTTGGGCATGTGCTACTTCCCCAAGCGGACAAGTTTGTAAAGATGCGGTAAATAAAGCACAAAATCAATAATTATATAAAATAAAATAAACAAATAGATTGTTATTTGTTTATTTTTTTGTTAGAATAATTATAGTAATTACTTGTTGGGTGGTGATGTTATGGATGAACAAGAATCATATTTAAATGAAGAAGAGGTTAATCAAAGTTTAAATAATGTTGGAAATAAAATAAATCAATTTGGGCAAGGTATGTATAATGGTGTTAGACAAGGTATAAATGATTATAAGAATATTAAAAATCATGGATTACAAAGTGCTGATAAAGATTTAAATGACAATAAAAAAGAACCAGAAATACCTGAACCAAAAAATCAAAATACCAATCCAACAGGAGTTGTTAATCCATCAACTGGAAATGATAATCAAAATAGTTTACCAAATAAGGATAATGATTTAAAAGATAAAGACAAAGATAAAAAAGATGACAAAAATAGTGATAAAAAAGGTGATGACAAAGACGATAAAAGGAATAAAGATGATAAAGAAAAAAAATCAAGTTTAAAAGAAAAGTTGAATGAAAAAAGTCCTTTTAATAAATTAAATAAAAAGATAGAGGAAAAGTTAGATCCTGCAAAAGTATTATTTAAAAAAGTCAAATTATATGGTAGTTTAGTTTTGTTAGGTTGTGCATTAATATTTGTTTTAATAATAGCTTTGGTTGGGGGTACAGCAATTCATACAACCTTACATAATATAACAGAAGATTTTGTGTGCAGTATGGGTGAAGTTTCAAAAGAAGAAGATATGCAAGTTGTAAGAACTTTTGGATGGTACTTAAAGGAAACAGGCGAATATGAAACAGTAGAGGTTCCTAAAACAACATTTATTGAAATTACTTCACCAACTGGAGGAGTAATGAAGATTCCAACAATAGAAATGGTAACAGAAAAGTCACCAATATATGAAGCGGTATTTAATACGGGAATAGATGTAAAGGTAAAAGAAGGAACCAAGATACGTTCAAGTCAACCTGGAACAGTTACTACAATAAATAATGATTATATAGAAATAAACCATAATTTAAATAAAGAAAATAGTTATAACGATAAAGAATACATCACAAGATATTATAATTATGGAACATTATTTAAAGATATAAAAGAAAATGGTCTTGTTGTAAAAGAAACAACTTTGTCACTTGCAGGAAATGATATTATGCATTTTGAAATAACCGAAGATGAAAAATATATTGATCCTAATTTAATGTTTGGTTATGAAGCAGCAGGAGATGTTTGTGGTGATCAAGATGCGATAAAAACAACAAGAGGTACTGCAGCTGATGAAGATATTAAAAAATTATTAGATAATAAATGTACTTCTAAAAAAGAACAAATTGGAAGAAAAAGTGGTAAACAACAAGCATGTAATAATGGTTATTATGGTACTCCAGAAGGTGAATATACAAGTTTAGTATGTGGAAGTACAAGTTTAAATGCAAAAGGACCAGGAACTGCCCAATGTGCTGCTGGAGTTTATCGGTATTTTAATAGTTTCTTACCAAACTTGGATAAAACAGCATGGATGAAATTTGACAGAATCCGTGGTAATGCTGTTGATTACTGGATTAGAAATAATAATTTAGGAAAAGATGGATTTAAAGCTGACCAAAATCCAACACCAGGATCAGTTTGGGTTTCAAGTTATAGTAGTGCAACATGTGGAACATCAGCATGTGGACATGTAATGGCTGTTATAAGTGTTGAAGGCGATAATGTTAATGTATTTGAATGTAACCATTATGGAAATGAGATGTGTTGGTATCATACCTATACAAAATCATACCTTTCAAATTATCGAGGATTTTTAGGATATATTCATATTTTAGGAGAGTGTTAATGAAAAAGAAAATTTTAGTTTTAATTGGATTAGTAATGTTAACAACAGGGTGTAATGCTACAATTAATGTTAATATAGATAAAGACAACGTTAATCAAAAATATATTATTAATATGGATAGTAGTGAAATATCCAATGGAACAGTTTATAGAACTATTGAACAAAATTTATTAGATAAAGAATTTGATAGTGAAGTCTTAAGTTATTTTACTATTAATAACAATATAAATAGTAATCCATTAAAAGCATCAAGAACATACTTATTAGACAATTATACTTGGGATACTTTAATTGCTAGATGTTATGATAATCAAAATATAACTTATGAAAATAATGTATTAAAAATAAATGCAAGTGGTTTTAATTGCTATGATAAGTATTCTGTTTTAAATAATGTAAATTTAAATGTTACTACTAATTATAAAGTATTAAATAATAATGCTGATAAAGTAGATGGAAATACTTATACATGGAATATAACTAAGAATAATGTATCAAATATTAATATGGAAATAGATTTTAATAACAAAGAAGCAAATAATAAAACTATATTAATAGTATTGGGAGTTACTTGTTCATTAATTGTAATTAGTTATTTTTCATACAGTATATTTAAATATAAATTAGTAAAAAATGATTCTATTTAGGAGAGTATATGACTGAAGAAAGTATTAAGAGTATATTTAGTAAAGTAAATATAAAAACAAAAGATATTAAAAGAGCTACAAATTCTTTTAATTCTAATGTATATATTGTACTGTCTGACAATAATAAAAAATATATCTTAAAGTTTTATAAAAACGAAAATAAAATGGTTTGTGAGAGTAAATATATGATATATTTAAAAAATTATTTATTAGTGGCTGATATAATAACAACAGGAATATTTAACGGGAAATATTATACCATTCAAACGTTTTTAGAAGGAGAGAATTTATTTGATGAAAAAGCAAATGAATTAAATAAAATTCAAATAAATAATATAGGTGTTTTGCTTGCTAAACTTCATAGCGTTAGAACAATTGATTCTGATAATTGGGTTAATTATTTAAATGAATGTGTTGATAAAACAGTTGATGATTTAGAAAATGTATTTGGAAAAAAGAATAATAATATAATATATAATTATATAAAGAAATATATTAATGATAAAGTAAAAAACAACTATAAATCATCAGTGTTACATATGGATTTTAGAATAGGCAATTTAATATTCAAGAAATGTAATAATGTTGGATTAATAGATCTTGAAAGTATGAAAACTGGAGATTATGTGTTTGATTTTGTTAAACTAAATAGAATACTTAGTGAAGACAATTTTAATATATTATTAAATGACTATAAAAATATAAAAGAAATAGATAATAATTTTTATGAAAAATTAGATTTTTATAGTTTATTCGACTCTTACACATCATTATGGTGGTGTATAAATAAAAATCAAATAGATACAGATTTTTATAAATTGAATTATGATATAGTTATTAATTATTTAAATAAAATGATAGATTAAACAAATTCTATCGTTTTTTGTTTACAAAATGTTTAATTTTAGTTGACATTAAAAAGACCTTATGGTAGTATAATTTTCAACAACTTAGGGTATTTATGTTTTTATTTAAGATGGGGGAATGTAAAGTGAATAATAAAATAAAAATAACAAAAGTATTAAAAAATTCAGATGAATATACAGAAGAAGGGCTATTAGTAAAAGTAAAAGCTTTAGAAATGGTATTAAAGGAACAACAAGAAAAATTATTAAATAATGATAAAGGTTTTCAAAGAACTATATAGGTGAAAGTTGTATGGAAAGTAAAATATATGAGTTTTTAGGGGTTAAATATTTTAAACAATTAACATTTAAATTAGAAAAACTTATTCATAAAAAAGATAAAGGGCAAAATAAAAATTATCATTTAAAAGGAAACGGTTTAGAAGCAATAGAAAATTTTAGAAAATATTTATATTATAATGGATTTATTCATGTTAAAAATAGTATTGCTTTAATAATAGGGTTAACAGTGTTTGTTTTAACTACAGGATTTAATTATTATCTTATTCCTTTTATCTTATTACTTATAAAAGATTTATATTGTGTTATGTTACAAAGATATAATTGGATAAAATTAAATGAATATAAAGAAAAATTGGAACAACGAGAAAATAGAAAAGTGCTGAAAGAGGCGAACAAAATAAAGGAAAAGGATTTTTCATATAACTTAGAACAAATTAGTACAATGCTAGATGAGCTGAAAAAGCTAAAAGATTATTTAACAAATAACGGCACTGTAAATATTGATAATGATGGTTATAAAATGTTAAGTGAAGTAATATTAGAAACTAGTGAACAAGAGAAAAAGCCTAATATGAGAGTTTTACATTAAATTTATTATTTAATTAATATTGTAATATGGAGGAAAAGAAAAATGAATAATAAAATAGAAATAACGATGGTATTAAAAAACAAAGAAGATTATACTGAAACAGAAAGAAAAAGCGGTTATGCTGTTCAAATAGGAATAGAATACAATGGAAAAATATATTATTTTAATAATCCTGTTTTGTACAGCGATGTTTCATATATGCAACAAATTTTTGACGATGTTAGCAGAAATGGATTTAATAATGTAAAGGATAGTTCTATTATAAACGTTTATAATGAATATAAAAGAGCTTTTATGAATATGAATAAAGATTATCCGAATCAAATGTTTATTTATAGATTTAAAAATAATATGATTGATTGTAAAATTAAAAGGATAGGAGATTATAAAAAGAGTAAACCAGTAGAGAGAAAAACTGAAACGAAAAATATTAATTATAATACAATGTCTAAGAGCCCTACAATATCAAAAAGTGTTTCTTCGAATGCTGTTAAGAAACAGGAATCACAACAAATTAGGGTACATGATACCAAAGTTAAATTAACATTAGTTTTTAAAAATAAAAAAAGTTATACAGATAATGATTGGGTTAGGGGACACCAATTATTAGTTGGATTAGAATATAATGGAAAAAGATATCCTTTTTCTAAAGAAATTATTGCTCCAGATGATATATCAAAATTTTTACAGAAAGTAAGAAATGATGCTTCAAAAAATAGAGGTGTTAAATTAGAAATCGATGCTTATAATGAAATTGTTGATGCAACGCAAAGGATAACTAATGAATACGGTGGGTTTGGTGGCAAATCATTATTTTTAAAGATGCTTGATAATGAGGTTGAATATATTAATAAAGAAGATGACAAGATAATTATTTCTCAAAAGCAAGAAATAGAAAGTGGTGATAATGAATTATCAGGATTTGAAACTGCGATTGTTACTACTTCAATTGCAGGCTTTTCATTATTAAATTTAGCATCAAGTGCAGAAGATCAAAATTTATTTTGGATACCATTATTGTCTTTCATGGGTCCATTTATTTCAACATTTGCCGCAACTGAAGATAGCAGTGGTTTAAGAGGTGGAGTGGAGGCTGTTGTAGGAACAGATGCTAATGGTAATATAGTAATAAGACCGAAAGATGGAAGCTCCATTGTTGTAGATAAGGATAAGATAGAACAAAGAGCAGAGTATATTTATTCTAAATTAAATAAAAACTATAATAATTTAAAATCATCAATAATAACAGACTCAAAAGAAACAGCAAATGGTATATTGAATATACTACAATCTAGTTCAAAAGAAGAGTTATTGGTAAGAATAAAAGCGTTAGAAATTGTGTTAAAGGAACAACAAGAAAAATTGTTAAATAATGATAAAGGTTTTCAAAGAACTATATAGGTGAAGCTTGTGTTTCTAAAATGTTTTGGATAACATGCAAAACGAATTGAAATAAAGTATATATAATATTAGTTATTAAATTTATTATAAAAAGTAAGTAAAAAACAATTGTTATTTGTTTACTTTTTTGTTATAATTTTATTAGTAAAAGTGATATGAGGTGAACTTATTTATGAAAAAAAGTTTATTTATTAATATATGTATTATGTTAGTTTGTGGTTTGTTTATATTTTTTAGTATAAATGAATGCGTTAATGCTTTTTCAAGTGTACAAGTTTTAGATGGATGTAGTGTATTAAGTCCAGGCCAACAAGAAGCCTTACAATATGTGTGGACTGCAATAAGAGTTGTTACTCCAATACTTCTTGTTGTACTTATTACTAAAGATATGGTACAAGCGGTAATGGCAGGAGAAGAAAAACAAATGAAAGAAGCACAATCTAATGCGATTAAAAGAATAGTGATAGGAATAATAATTATGTTTGTTCCTACAATAGTAAATTTAATATTAGATTTAATGGGTAAAGGTTTAGATACCTGTGGCATTAAATAGTTAGGAAGTGAAATTTATGCAAACTTTAACACTTTTAGGAATTGGAAAAACTTTAACAATGATAGTTGCAGCGTTGTATCGTACTATTGCTTCGTTGTATTCTGGAATGATTGAAGCAGCAACAACATTTAATTCTAGTGAATTAAGTACGTTTTTACAAAGCTTGATTGATAATATTTACGTCTTGATTGGCGTTTTTATGCTTTTTAGAATAGCAGTATCATTATTAAATTATTTGGTTGATCCAAGTAAAATTGATGATAAAAAAATCGGAGGAGGACAACTTGTAATGCATATCCTAATTTCGATAGTTTTACTTGTATCATTAAGAACTATTATAATTCCGGTTACAAATAGCGTTCAAAATCTACTTGTTTGTGGAGATGTAAAATGTGAAGGAACAGATGGTGGAATATTATATAAATTAATACCTGATGAATATAAAAATTATTCAAGTAATGAAACAGCAGATAATATTGCTAGAAGTATAGTTTATAAAGCCGTTAATAATGTTCCGAATGTTTATGCAGAATCCACTACATTAAGCGATGGAACAGTAAAGTTGGCATGTTATTATTCTTTAAAATCTCAAGAAAGAGGGAATGGTAATAAAAATGTTGGATATGAAAAGGTAAATATTGAAGTTGACTTTTACAAAACAAAAAGTTCTAGTTATAATAACGCAATAAAACTAAAATACTATACTGGTGGTTTTTTAGGAACTGGAGTAGGCCGTTCAAAAGAAGATGCAATTGATAATAATGGTAATTATTATTTTATAAGTTCGAATGATAGTGAATTTTTATCTATTTATAATAGAATTGGCGATATTACTTTTAATAATAAATCTGGAATGAATAGTGTTTCATCTGGAACATGCCCTACAATGTTATCAACATTTGGTGTGCTTATTTATGGAAATAATAATTCTGTGTTAGGTTTAACAAATGGAAGTTCTACAAAAGAAGGAAATAAAAACGATACCGTTAATTCAACTGTAAAAAATGACGGATGGTATTATCCTGATGAAATAGCAAGTGATGTTGAAACAGCTAAAGGTGGTTATGGTGGAAGTTTAGATCCAATTGGTGCAGCTTTTTCAATTAATTTATTAAAACCTTTTGTTGAACCTTCTGGCGAATTAACAACTGATTTTTTAACTAATAGAGGGAGTGAAGATGTAGTTGGCTCTACGACATATTGGGCTAATAAAATAGAAGATGAAGCAATGTCATCTGTTGATAATAAAACAACATTTTCTATGGATTGGTTATTGGCAATTATAGCTGGAATAGCAGTTGCTGTGGTATTAATTGCATTATGTATTGAGGTAGTTATACGTAATTTAAAATTACTTTTCTTACAAGCAACAGCTCCTATTGCAATAATTTCATATATGAATCCAAATGATAAAATACTATCAAATTGGACAAAACAATATGTTGGAACATTCTTATCATTATTTTTATACATTATAGCGATTCAAATTGTCCCACCAATGATGAATGCAATGCTTAATAGCATTAATGGTAACTTAATAATGACACTAGTTATTATTGGAGGATGTTTACTATTTATGAAAGAGGCTCCTAAATTCTTATCTAAATTATTTGGACTTGATGGTATGGCTGGATCATTTGGTGATTCATTCAAAATGGTTAAAACTGGTCTTGGAATTGGAGCAGGAGCAGCAGCTGGAGCTGTTATGGGCGGAGTTACAGGAATTGGTGTAGGCTGGAGGCCAGGAAGTTTTCTTTCAGGTATAGCTGGTGGAGCATTTAAAGGTGCTAAAAGTGGAGCAAGTGGAAAGATACTTGATGGAGGGAAAGCTCAAAGGCAAAAAAATATTCAAATAAGAGGAGCAAATGCTTCAGGTGGAACTGGTAAGGGAAGATTTGCTGCAAGTTGGAGTAGATTTTGGGGACAAAAAGATAAATATGAAAAAGCAGAGGCTATGCATAAGGGAGCAAGTGATACTCTTGGATTAATCGATAAGTATAAAGAAGAAGCAGAAAAAGGAATGGTAAAATTAGCAGACAGAACAGATTTGTTTGGTGAAAATAATGTATTTGCAGAGCTTGCTTCGGCAAAGAATGAGTTAAATAGAGCACAAGTATCTGGAGGAGATGTAAATGCGGCCATGAGTAAGTATAAGGCCACTCAAAAGCAAGCATTAAGTGTTTATAATGATTTATTAAGAGGTAAAAATATTAGTGTGCCTCCAAAAGAAGGATTATCAGAAAGAGACAGAAAGAATGACATAGAGAAAAAATTGAATGGATTAGCTGAAATAAGAGCAACATCAAAAGAAAATATAGAACGACTTGGTGCTGTTGAAGCTTCTATTAAAAATCTTGGACTTTCTGGTTCTAATGGAAAACCTTATCAAGAATATAGTACTGATGCTGAAGATTCAATTAAACTTGTTAAAGAACAATCACAAAAGGAAATGGAAGCAAACAGAGCAGATCATGTTATTGCTAATAATAATTAATAAAAAGGTGTGTGATATATAGTGATGAATCAAACATTTTTGGTGCCTGCTAATAGTAAAAGAAGTGCACTGATATTTGGATTTTTTAAACCAGTTGATTTAATAATATTTGGGGTAGGAACTGGATTATCATTAATTTTGTTAATGATATTTCCTGTAACACAACTTTGGGCTGTTATAGTTACATTAATACCTATTGTAACTGCAGGATTCTTAGTTTTTCCAATACCTAATTATCATAATGTTAGAACTTTAATTGGTGAGGTTTACAATTATTATTTTGTAAACAGAAGAAAATATATATGGAGAGGTTGGTGTTATACTTATGAACAATCAGATGAATCAGACAAGTAATGTAACGGGACAAGTCAATCAAATACAAAATCAGAATTTTAATAATAATGTTGTTCCAAATGTTAAAAAGATGTCTAAAAGTGCAAAAAATGATCCAAAATGGACAGAAAATTGGATTAATGTAAAAAAGATAAGTAATGGTATTATTTATAATAATTTAGGAGAAATGGTAACGGGAATAAAAATACAGCCTAAAAACATTTTTATCTTAGATGGTAGTAGTATGGATAATACATTAATTGGTCTTATGAATTTCTACAATACAATAGACTATGAATTTTGGTTAATGGTAGCAGATAGACCAGTTGATATAACAGTGTATGAAACAGAGTTACAACTTTTATATAATAAGACACAAGATCAAAGAATAAGAAAACTTATTTCGCAAGATATGGAAAAAGGTGATTATTTTAAAAGTAATAATGTTGTTGATACTGAGTATTATTTATTGTTTAAAGAAAAGAACATAGATAATTTACAAAAGAAGTTACGTAATTTAATAAATGGTATGGCTAGTTGTGGTTTGGTTGCTAGTCAAACATCAAATGATGATTTAAAAATGATAATAGACAATTTCTTAAATGGGGGAAGAGATTTTGAAAGTGGAACGGTGATGCCTTTATGAGTACATTTAAAAGTAAAGTAGCCCCAAAGGGATTAGATTTTAGTAATTCAGGACATATTGTAGTTAGTGATAAGTATATGTGTATTTTATCTGCAGTATCATATCCAAGAAGTATTGGAGTTGGTTATTTATCAAATATAACTAATATGCCTGGAGTAAAGCTTGTTATAAAGCACATTCCTGTACCTTTTTCAATGTTATCTAAAATGCTTAATAAAGAATTAGCTAATTTAAGAGTTAGATATCAAGAAGAAAAAGATAGAACTTCACAGGAAAGAATAAGACAAGATTATGATACATTAGAAGTATTTATCCAACAACTTGCAAGTGCTCAATCAAAGATATTTGATTTTCAAATGCATATTGTTGTATGTGCTGATACATTAGAAGAATTAGAAACACGTAAGATGACAGTTAAAAACTATTTGGATGCGATGGGTCTTCGTGCAATACCTCTTCGTTTCGAACAAGAAAAAGTATTAAAATCAATTTTACCATTCTTTCCAAAACAAGATATTGAAGAAAGAATTGGAACTATTATACCAAGTCCTACGATGGCAGCAATGTATCCATTTATATTTGATAGTATAAAAGATCCAGGGCCATCAACACTTCTTGGAACAGATTTTTCTGGAGGAGTAGTTTTATTTAATCAATTCTTATATCAAATAAGAAAAGAACATAATAGAAATAATGCTAATATGGTAATTCTAGGTACTTCTGGAAGTGGTAAATCAACAGCAGCAAAATTAATGCTTAGAAGTGCCATTAGAAATGGTTATAAAATTGTAGCAATAGATCCTGAAAACGAACTTAAAGATATGGCTGAAGCTTTTGGTGGGGATGTAATTGACTTAGGAAAAGGAGGTCAATTTGGCCTTATTAACCCACTTGAAGTTATAATTGATGCTGATGAAGATGAAATAAAACAGGGCTTAGGATATACAGTTTTAACAAAAACTCTTCAATTCTTAAAAGGTTTTATGAAATATTATGATCCTTCAATTGAAGAAGATGTTTTAAATTTATTTATTGAACTTGTCCAAGAAACATACCGTCGTTTTGGAATAGATTTTAATTCAGATTTTTCTATGTATACACATGATCAATACCCAACTTTTGATGATGTTTATGCTACAATTAAAGGAAAATTAATTTCAATGAGTGATATGACACATGAAAGAGATATAATGGAAAGACTTGAACTTAAAATAAGACCATTAACAAATGAATTAAGATTCTATTTTAATGGAAAAACTACAATATCACCAAGAAGTAATTTTATTGTATTTAACATTAAAGAATTAATGAATAGTGATACTAATATAAGAAATGCTTTATTCTTTAATGTATTAAAATATGCATGGAGTTTATGCTTAGATTCAAGTATAAATACTGTAATGATGGTAGATGAAGCTCATGTATTATTATCTGGAGGAAATGTTCTTGGAGCTGATTTCCTTGCTCAAATTCAAAGAAGGGCTAGAAAATATAATACAGGTAATATAATTATTACTCAACAACCAAGTGACTTTACGCCACAAGCTGTTATTACACAAGGAAAAGCAATATTTGATAACGCTAGTTACTATTTAGTAATGGGACTTAGAAAACAAGCAGTTGAGGATTTATCTTTATTAATAGATTTAAATGATAATGAAAAAGAAAGTATCAAAAGATATTCGCAAGGTAATGCATTATTTGTATGTGGATCAAGAAGAATGCAAATTAATGTTGTATTAACACCTGAAGAACTTGAATCATTCGGATCAGGAGGAGGACTATAAAAGGTTCTCTTTTTTATTTTTTAAATTTATTGATTTTTAAATGCTTTTTTTAAATTGATATAAATAAACATTTAAAAAGTAAAAATTAAGTCATAAGATGAATTTTAAAAATTCACCTTTTTTTGTATTTGAAAAATGAAATTTATGTCATTTGCAAATCATTTTTATATATGCTAACCTATCTAACTGGAGGGTTTATATGAAAAAAGATTATAAAAAAGAAATAATAAGTCTAATAGAAAAAGATATTATTAATCAAAGAAAGTATAATTATTATAAAAATGAAAGTTTAGTTAATACTAACTTTGAAATAGGGAAGTTACTTATCGAAGCACAAGGAGGTGAAGAAAGAGCACAATATGGAAATAAGTTAATTGCAACTTGGAGCATTGAATTAACAAAAAAATATGGTAAGGGTTATAGTGAGAAGAATTTAAAAAGAATGAGAAAATTTTATATAGAATATAAAGACAAACAAAAAGGGTCACCAGTGGTGACCGAATTGACATGGACAAATATTTGTCTACTTTTATCTATAAAAGATATTAACAAAAGAAATTATTATATCAATATGTGTATTAAGAAAAACTTATCAAAAAGAGAATTACAACAAGAAATAAAAAGCAATGCTTTTGAAAGATTAAGTTTAGCAGATAAAAATAATATAAAACTAGTAACAAAAGAAGAAGATATTGATTTTACAGACACATTTAAAAATCCATTTATAATATTTGCTAATGTAGATGAAGAAAATATGGATGAAAAGACTTTAAAACAAATACTTTTAGAAAAAATAGAAAAAATAGTTTTGGAGCTAGGTGTTGGATTTAGTTTTATAGGAAGTGAAGTAAGACTAGGAAATCATAGATGTGATTTATTGTTTTTTAATATAGAACATAATTGCTATGTAGTAATAGAATTAAAAACAAGAAAATTAGAACATGTTGATATAGGACAAATAAAGTATTATGTAGAATATATAAATAAAAATATAAAAAAAGAAAGACATAATAACACTATAGGAATAATAATGACAAAATATAATGATTATTATGTAATGGAATATTGTACTGATAAAAACATATATGAAACAACATATAAAATAAATAATGAAGAAGAAAAATTATTAAATTAAAATTGTAAACAAATTAAATATCAATAATAGACAAATTACTAATTTTATAGTATCATTATAAGTAGGATATGGAGATGGTTTTATGGATAAACAAAGTATTTATTTAATCTCTGCAGGAGTTGTTTTTATACTTTTTGTTATTTTCCTTATTATTCTGTTAAAGAAAAAAAGGGTTATTAATTTACAAAAACAAGTTCAAGAATTGGAACGCCAAAGAAATTTAATCGTATCAACACCAATTGCTAGTGAGCTTGCTAAAATAGAAGTTATTGTTAAAAACGAAAAATTAGAAAGTAAATATGAAGAATGGAAAGAAAGATACCGTGTTATAAAAGAAAATCGTTTTCAAGTAATAACAGATATGCTTCTTGAAATAGATGGATTAATCGATGCTAATGATATAAAAAATGCTAAACAAAAAATAATGGAACTTGAAATGGAAATATATAAGCTTCGTGTATCTACTGATAATTTACTTGATGAAATAAGAGAAGTAACTATGAGTGAAGAAAGAAATAGAGCTATAGTTACAAAACTTAAAAGTAAATTTCGTGATTTAGAAAGAACATTTACTACAAATCAAGCTTCTTATGGTGATATAGATAAATATATTGAACTTCAATTTGAAAACATTGAAAAAAGATTTCAAGAATTTGAAACAATCATGGAAAACAACAATTACAGTGAAATAGTGTCAAGTGTAAAAGTATTAGATGAAATGATCGCTCATATATCTACAGTAATTGAAGAAGTACCAGATTTACTTTTATTAACTAACAAAATTATTCCTTCAAGGATTGAAGAAATAAAAGAAACATATAAAACTTTATTAAGTAAAAATTATCCTTTATCTTATTTAAATGTTGATTATAATATTGAACAAATTGAAAAGAAAGTAAAAGAAATACTTGATAAAGTAAAAATACTTAATTTAGAAGATAGTATGTTAGAACTTAAAACATTTTTAGATTATTTAGATAATTTAATAAATGATTTTGAGATAGAAAAAAGAAGTAAAAAAATATTTGATGAAGAGGCTAAAACGTTTAAAAATAAAATTAGTAAAATAAATAAAATAGTTACTGATATTTATGAACAATTAAATGATATTAAAAATATGTATAATTTAAGTGAAGATGATTTACAAGAATTAGAAAATGTAAATAAAAATCTTTATGAAATAAATAAATCTTATAATATAATAGTTAAAGATTTAAAAACAAAAAAAGAACCATATTCTTCATTAAAAGAAAAAATTGAAAGTTTATCAAATAAACTTGCTACTACAGAAAATGATTTAGATATTTGCTTAAAATCTCTTGGAAGCATGCAAGAAGATGAACAAAGAGCAAGAGAACAATTAAAAGAAATAACTGCACTTTTATCTAAATGTAAAACTAGCATAAGAAATTATCCGCTTCCTATTATTACAAGTAATTATTTTGTAGAATTATCTGAAGCAAATGATGCAATTTTAGAAATAGTAAAAGAGCTAGATAAAACCCCAATTACAATTAAAACTTTAAATATAAGAGTTGATACAGCAAGGGACTTATCATTAAAACTTTTTAATACAACAACAGAAATGATAAAAACAGCAAAACTAGCTGAGATGATTATTGTATATGGCAATAGATATAAGCCTTTAGACAAAGACATTGAAAGAGGCCTTGATATTGCAAGTAAACTATTTTTTAAAGGAAGTTATAAATTAAGTTTAGAAACTTCTATCGCGGCTATTAAAATAGTGGAGCCTGATATATATAATAAAATGTTAAATTTGTATAAAAACTAATATTTATTTAGGATACTTTAATATAATAAAGTATCTTTTTTGTATAAATTAAAGTGATAATTTTGCTTTTTACAAAAAATTATGATATAATTTTGCTGTTTAAAGAAGGTGATATTTTTGATATATGTCATAACAGGACCAACAGGTGTAGGGAAAACTAATTTGTCTATTAAACTTGCAAAAAAACTTAATGCCTCTATAATTAATTGTGATAGTATGCAAATATATAAAGAATTAAATATAGGAACAGCTAAAATAAAAGAAGAAGAAATGCAAGGCATAAAACATTATTTAATAAATACAAAAAGTGTTTTTGATGATTATAATGTTTGTACTTATCAAAAAGATGCTAGAAAAGTTTTAAATGAACTAATAAAAGAAAATAAAAATGTTTTAATTGTTGGAGGGACAGGATTATATTTAAAAGCATTATTATATGATTATAAATTTGATGAAGAAAATATTACTAACGATTATTCTAAATATACTCTTGAAGAATTAGTAAATAAAATTAAATCTATTAACAATACAACAAATATAGATTTTAACAACAGAAGAAGAGTGGAAAGAGCTTTACAAAAAATAGAAAATAATGCAGAAAGCACTAGTAATAAAAATGTTAAATTATATGATTTTAAATTAATTTGTTTAACAAGAAAAAAAGATAATTTGTATAATAATATTAATTTACGTGTAGATAAAATGATTAAAGATGGTTTAAAAGAAGAAGCATATAACTTGTATCAAAAAAATATTCATACAAGAGCTATTAATACCGCAATTGGATATAAAGAATTATATTTATATTTTGATAAAAAATTAACTTTAGACGAAGCAATTGATAAAATCAAATTGAATTCAAGAAGATATGCTAAAAGACAACTTACATTTTTTAAAAATCAATTTTCTGATATAAAATGGTATAATTTAGATGAAATGGATGAAGAAGATATAATAAAAGATATATTATCTTAAATAACATTTAGTTATAAAACTAAGTGTTATTTTTTTTAAAATTATTTTTTTCTTCTTTTTTTAAAATATGCTTGATTAAATAAAAAATATAAGTATAATAGTAAGTAATAATTTAACAGGAGGAAGTGATTATTTTGAACATAACTACATTACCCGTTCTTATATTAAGAAATAATATTCTTTTTCCTCACGATGAAATTAGACTTGAACTTGATAATGAACAAAATAAAGAATTAATTAAAATCGCGTGTTCTTATTATGATAAATATATTTTAATTGTTAATTATAGTGATGTATTAGATAAAGATAATAATATAAATAAGTTACCACAAATTGGAGTACTTGGTAATATTACAATGAATATAGAACTTCCTAATAACAAAACAAGAATCGTAATAAAAGGAATAAATCGTTTATATATAAATAGTTATGATAAAGAAGATTTAAATATTCTAGCAAGTGTTAGCCCAATTAATTACGAAAAAATAGAGAAAGTTGAAGAAAATGCTTTTTCAAGAAGTTTAATTAAACAAGTTGAATATTATATAGATAAAGATTCAAGCATTAGTAATAGTATTTTATCAACATTAAATCCTAATTTAGGTATTGATACTTTAACAGATTTAGTTAGTCCTATTTTAAAAGAAAGTTATGAAAGAAAATTAGAATATTTATATGAAATTAATCCTGTTGTTAGGGTATGTATGATTCTTGAAGATATAAATGAAGAATTAAAAATTGTTGAGTTTGAATCAATGATTGAAGAACATTTATCGAAAAATTTAGATGATTATCAAAAGAATTTTCTTTTACAAGAAAAGTTAAAAGTAGTAAAAGAAGAACTTGGTATAAGTTATGATAAAGATGAAGAATATATAAATTTAAAAGAAAAAATAGATAAAGTTAAATGTCCTTTAAGTGTTAAAAATAAATTAAATGAAGAATTAAAAAAATATGAATCAACTTCAGTTAATAGTCCAGAATGTAGTATTATAAGAAGTTATATTGATTTATTATTAAACTTACCTTGGAATAAAAGTACAACGGATAATAAAGATTTAATTTTAGCTAAAAAGATTCTTGATGAAACACATTATGGTTTAAATGATGTCAAAGATAGGATAATTGAGTATTTGGCTTTAAGAACTAGAACAAAAAATACAAATAGTTCTGTTATATGTTTGGTTGGTCCTCCAGGAGTTGGGAAAACAACTCTTTGCAAAAGTATTGCTAAAGCAATGAATAGAAAATATGTTAAAATATCTGTTGGAGGGCTTAATGATTCATCTGAAATTATGGGTAACCGAAGAACATACATCGGAGCTTTTCCTGGTAAAATAATTCAAGGAATAAAAAAATGTGGGAGTAATAATCCGGTATTTGTAATTGATGAAATAGATAAACTTTGTAAAGATATAAAAGGAGATCCTGCAAGTAGTTTACTTGAAGTATTAGATAAAGAGCAGAATAAATATTTTGTTGATAATTATGTCGAAGAATGTTTTGATTTGTCGAAAGTAATGTTTATAACTACTGCTAATGATGTAGGAAACATTCCTGAGGCTTTAAAAGATAGATTAGAAATAATTGAGATTGAAGGATATAGTGAATATGAAAAACTAAATATTTGTAAATCATATTTAATAAAAAAAGAACTTGAAGAAAATGCTTTAACATTTGATGATGTAACATTTACAGATAAAGCATATGAAAAAATAATAAAAAATTATACAAAAGAATCAGGTATAAGATCTTTAGAAAGAATGATAGATAAAATTTTAAGAAAAATAGTGACAGAACTTGCTATAAATAATAAGAATAAAAAATATGTAATTGATGAAAAACAAGTTTTACAATATTTAGGAAAAGAAAAATATTCTTTAAACAATAATACATATTCTAATACAATAGGAATAGTCAATGCCCTTAGTTATACTACTTTAGGGGGAGAAGTACTAAAAATAGAAATTAATACATATAAAGGAAATGGTAACATAATAACAACAGGACTTCTTGGAGATGTTTTTAAAGAAAGTGTTAAAATAGCTCTTAGTTATATCAAAAGTAATTGTGATAAATTAAAAATAGATTTTGATATGTTAAATAATATAGATATTCATCTTCATGTTCCAGAAGGTGCTGTTAAAAAAGAAGGTCCAAGTGCAGGAATAGCTATTACTACGGCTTTAATAAGCGCTTTAAAAAATAAACAAATTTCTAGTTATTTAGCTTTAACAGGAGAAATAACATTAAGAGGTAATATTTTACCTGTAGGAAAAATAAAAGAAAAAATAATTGGAGCTAGTAATAATAATATTAAAAAAGTAATACTTCCTAAAGAAAATGAAAAAGATGTAGAAGTTTTAGATGAAGTTATAAAAAAGAATATAAAGTTTGTTTATGTTTCTAACTATGAAGAAGTATTAAAGGAGATTAAATTATGAAAGAAACAATATATGATTTATTAAATAAATATCAAATTACTTTCAATATAAGTGAAGAATTAACAGATACTGAATTAGGTTATTTATATTTAAAGATGAAAAGTGATATTGTAAATAATTGTTTTGATGTATTAAAAGAACAATATAAAAGAAAAGATTTATTTAATGCTAATTTAAAAATACTTTTTGAACTTGCTATAGATTATCCATATAGTGCATCTTTTTCTAACAATTTAAAAGAAGCTATATCAATGTTTGTTGTAAGTGGAAGAGAAATATTAAAAGAAGATAAAGATGATGAAGATTTTTTAACTAAGTGGAATTTATTAAATGAACTTGTTGGAGAAAGAAATAATATTGTTGAAACAAATGATGGAAAAGAAAGATTAATAAAAGAAGAAATAATAGAAAGAAACTTTAAAAACAATCAAAAATATAAAAATTTTATTAATCACTATTATAGAGATTTAATAAAGTATGATTATGTAATATATCTTATTTATTATATATATCTTGCTAATAATAAAGATAGTGAAATATATAAAGAATTTAATAAACCTAGTATTATAAGTTCTGCCTGTAATCATTTATATTATTTAAATGATTTTGTAAAAGAATATAGTTGTGAAGAAATGTATATAAAAGTAGATGCCTTAAAAGAAGTTGTAAGAAAAAAACTAGAAGAATTAGAAAATTAATTCTTTTTTTTATTTTTATACATATATTTAACTGAATATATAAGGAGGAAAAATATATGAAACAAATAATTCCTTTTACGAAGGATATAACATTTAAAAATACAATTGGAGATTTAGTTAGTATATCTCTTGATAATGATTTACAACTTAAAGGAGAAGATTTAATCACAGGTAACTTTTATGTTAAAGGAAAATACAAACTTACTAAAGCAAGTATACAAGAGGAAGAATATAGCTATAAAATACCTTGTGAAATAGCTATAAGTGATGATTATGATACATTTGATGCTACGATAGATATAGATGATTTTTACTATGATATTATAGATAATGAAGTTCTTAGAATTAATATTGATTTAGTTATAGATAATTTAGTAAAAAAAGAAGTCAAAGAAAAAGAAGAAGTAAGTGTTAGAAAAGAAGAACAAGAAGTTAAAGAAATAAAAGAAGAAAATGAAAAAACAGATGATTTAAATATTGTTTTTAATTATGATGAAGAAAGAGATAATACACCACTTAATATAATTACAGATACTAAAAAAGAAGTATTTAATGATGTTGGTAATGATACTTATACAACATACATTGTATATTTAGTTAATGAAACAGATACAATTGACTCTATTTGTAATAAGTATAAAATAAATAAAGAAAAAGTATATGATTATAATGATATAAAAGATATTAAATGTGGAATGAAATTAGTATTACCTGATGTAAAAAATGAACAATGAACGAAGTTTCTTAAAAAAATATAATATTATACCAACGGGTTATGAATATAAAGATAATGTAAAAATAATAGAAACAAAAAACAATAAATATGTTTTAAAAAGAAATAAAAATAATGTATTAGATATATTTAATTATTTACATTTAAAAAACTTTAATTATTTTCCTAATGTTTATAATAAAGATAGAAATGATCTATATGAAATATATGAATATATAGATTCAAGTGATATGTCTAATTATGAAAAAAGTGAAGAAATAATATATTTATTAAGTTTATTACATAATAAAACAACATCTTATAAAGATATTGATATTGATGAGTATAAAAAAATATACGAAGATATATTTAATAAATTAAATGAATTAGAAGAGTATTATATAAGTTTAAATAATGAAATAGATAAAGAAATATATATGTCTCCAAGTAATTATTTACTTGTAAGAAATATAACGAAAATATATTCTGCAATATATTATTGTAAAACTGAATTAGAAGAATTTTATAATATCGTAAAAGATAACCCTAAAAAAAGGGTATCATTAATACATAATAATATAGATTTATCCCATTTATTAAGAAATGAAAATAGTTATTTAATAAGTTGGGATAATGCTAAATTTGATATATCTGTTTATGATTTAATAAAGTTTTATAAAAAAAACTATAATGATGTAGATTTTACTAATTTGTTCAAACTATATGAAAGTAAATATCCACTTCATAATGAAGAAAGAAAGTTATTATTTATTAGTTTAAGTATACCTGATAAATTAGATTTAAGAAGTGATGATGAGTTTTTAAAAACAAAAAAAGTAAATGATTTACTTTTATATTTACAAAAAACAGATGATATTATTTTACAGTATAATTCTAATTAATAATACAAAAAATAGTATTATTTCAATAAATAATAAAATTGCATAAGAGGTAACTGTAAAAAAAATAAGTAAAAATGATTGATATACAATTATAAGTAACCAAAAACCTAAGAAGGCTAGATAGCAACCGCTATTCCTTCTTTTACATTTGCATGTATTACAATTACAGAAAAAACCATGTTTTGACTTGTTCAAATATATCAATCCTTCTTTCTATTTTATTGTATGAAATAATTGTTAAAAAGTGCAAAGAAAAATATTGACATGGGGGGGGTATATTATATAATAACCTTATAAAGTTAAAAATAGGAAGGAAGTAAAAAAACATATGAAAAAACAAAATATAATCATGGGGATAAGTTTTGTATTACTATTTGTAATGGTAATGGGAGTAAGTTATGCAGCATATAGGTTTAGTGCATCAGGAACAAAAGAAAATGTAATATCAACAGGAACAAGTAGTGATCCATACACACTTGGATTATAAATGTAAAATAAAAGAATTAGTTGCTAATTCTTTTTAAATGTCTTGTAAGAGTTTCAGGTACTTGTTTACTTTCTAATTCTTTAAGTTTAGGAATTGTTGATAAATCTGTACCTAAATTAGTCATATAAATTGTTTTATTTGATGTATCGTTTATGTAATCATTTTTAATATCAATAATATAGTTTGGATTAAATAGTTCATATCTAAATGAAACATTATCTTGATTTAATTTTAAACTATCTTCAACAATATAATTTACATCTATATCACTATATTGTTTATTTAAGTTAACAATGGAATTACCATGTTTTATTAATTTAAATGTAAATATTAATCTTTTATCAGGAAATTTTATATTATCTATATTTAAGCTATGTAGTAGTTTCATATTATTAATATATGTATCTATATTTTCTATTGAATGTTCAACATTTTCTTTAAAATATTTATTTTCTATAGGTAATCTTGTTTTTAAATTTCTTAGAAATTCAATTACTTTCTTATTATCTTTTAATAATTTTTTTAATAAATCATTATTTTCAAATAGAAATAAATTTAATAAATCTTTTTCTTCTAAATGTTTATAATCTTCAAGAAAAATTAATAAACTTTCATTACCATGTTCTTTTATAAATTCAAATAGTTTTAAATAACTTAATGGTTCTTTTTCCATATTAGACTCCTTATTTATATGTTTCTTCTTTTAAGTTGGAAATATTATAATTCATTATTGAAATATAGTCTTCATTTTTATTTATATCTTCATCTGTAATTGTAGCTAAACTTTTAAATAATAATGTTTTTGAAGATGTTTCTTTAGTTAATTTTGTTACTAATTCATTATCTTTAGTCCATTCATTTACGAAGATATAAGATAAGGATTTATTATTTAATAAAGAAGTAGCAAGTTTTATATTACTATCTATTTCTTTACCATTATTAGTTAAGTTTATAACTTCAAAACCATATTTTTCTAAGAATTTTAATGATTCATCATATGAAATAACTTTTTTATTATTAGAGTTTTTAGCAGTTCTGTTAAGTTCTGTATCAAGTTCTGATATATCAAGTTTTAGTAGTTTATAGTTATTATTTATTTCTTGTTTTAAATAAGGATTTTCAATATAATCTGATAATTCTTGTTTAATGTTTTGTGCTAGCATTAATATATTTGAAGGATTTAACCATATATCACTTTTAGCATATGTTTCTTCTAATCCATAACTAGCATCAATTATTTTAATGTTTTTATTTTTTTGTAAAATAACTGTTGCGTATTCTCTGTCAGTACTATTTCCATTGTAAATAAGTAAATCGTTATTACTAAAGTCTTTTAATTGTTTATTAGTTAGTTTATATTCATTAATATCTACACCATTTGGATAAATACTTTTAATGTTAGCACTTTCGCCATATAATCTTTTTGTTACATATTCAATTGGATAAATCGTAGTAATAATATTTATTCCTTCCATATCATATCTTTTAATACATCCGGTAAGTAATGTTATTGTTATAATTAACAATATTGTTAATATCTTTTTTTTCATAATTTTTTCTCCTTTTTTGGTACAGGATCATAACCTGGTTTAGACCATGGACCACATTTTAATAATCTTTTTATTGTCAAATAAGTTCCTTTAAAAAAACCATAAGTTTGGTATGATTCGATTGCATAGTTCGAACAAGTAGGTATGAATTTACACATATTATGCCAAGGACCTGGTATTTTTTGATAAATTTTTATAAAAAAAATTGCAAGGTGTTTCATATCTTTCACCAATATTATTTTACTATTAAATTTAAAATTTATCAATTATAAGTTCTAATTTTTATAAAAATATGGTAAGATTAAGTAAGAAAGGAGAATTTAAATTGGAAGAGTTATTAAATAAAATAGGAGTAGTACCTAATAATATAAAGCTATATTATCAAGCTTTTACTCATTCATCTTATTCATTTGAACATATACATACTGAATCTTATGAAAGATTAGAGTTTTTAGGAGATGCAATCGTAGATTTAGTTGTTTCTGATTACTTATATAATAGTAAATTATATAAAGAAGGAGAAATGACTAAAATAAGGGCTAGCTATGTTTGCGAAAATGCGTTATATGAATATGGTATGGATTTAGGATTTAGTAATTACATAAAAGTAGGACATGGGGAAATAGTAACTGGAGGAAAATATAAAAAAGCCATAGTTGCTGATGTATTTGAAGCTCTTATGGGAGCGATATATTTAGACTTGGGTTATGAGAAAGTTAAAGAAGTTGCACTTAATATAATTGTTCCTTATATTGAAGATAAAAGTAAAGTATTTTTTAGTGATTATAAAAGTGCTCTTCAAGAAGCAGTACAAACTGATAAAAAATCTATGGAATATGTTTTACTTGAAGAAAGTGGACCTTCACATCATAAATATTTTAAAGTTGAGGTAAAAGTAGATGATATTGTATATGGTGTTGGTGAAGGTGGAAGTAAAAAAGAAGCAGAACAAAATGCTGCAAAAAAAGCATTAGAGTTATTAGCAAATAAATAAGAAAAGAGGTAGTATATGAATTTTTTAACTGTAGCAGAAAGTATTAATAAGATATTTTATAATTATGATTATAACATTTTAAGTTTTTTACATAAACTTGCTGAGAGTTTAGGAAACTTTTTAACGCCATTATTTAATTTTTTAAGTTTAATAACAGAAAAAGGGATATTATTACTTTTAATAGCAATAATATTAATGTTATTTAAAAAAACAAGAAAAGTTGGAATATGTATGTTTGGGGCAGTTTGCTGTGGTGCAATTATAACTAATTTTATTTTAAAAGATTTAATTGCTAGACCAAGACCTTTCATAGATGAAACTAGTATTTTTAATACATGGTGGAAGTTTGTTGGAAGTGTTAATGAAAGTGAATTTAGCTTTCCATCAGGACATGCTACAAGTGTTGCCGCAGGAATGATAAGTATTATGTTATTATGTAAAAGTAAGAAAAAATATTTATGTATTATACCTATTATTTTAATAGGAATGGCTAGAAATTATTTGATGGTTCACTATCCAAGTGATGTTTTATTTGGAATAATCGTAGGATTATTCTCGGCCTTTATCGCATATTTAATAACAAATCTTATCTATAAATTGTTAGAAAAATATAGTGATAAGACTTTTTGTAAATTTATTCTTAAATTTGATTTAAAAAAATTACTTTTTGATGAATAAAATAATTATTTTTGCATAATATAATAATGTCATGAGGAATTTATGACATAACTCAAGGAAAAAATCCTTGAGTTTTCTTTATTTTTTATTATTTTTTTGATAAAATATAATATGTAATTGAAAGGATGATAATTATGTTTGAAACACTTAGTGATAGATTACAAAATGTTATAAAAAATATAAAAGGTTATGGAAAAATAACTGAAGAAAATATAGATTCAATGGTAAGAGAAGTTAGACTTGCTCTTCTTGAAGCTGATGTTAATTATAAGGTAGTAAAAGAATTTACTAGTGCTGTTCGTGAAAAAGCTTTAGGAGAAGAAGTTAAAAAAAGTTTAACACCTGGAGAGATGTTTGTAGGAATAATAAGAGATTCTTTAGTAGAACTTCTTGGAGGTGTTAATACACCTTTAAATTTAAATGGTAATCCTGCTTGTTTAATGCTTGTGGGTCTTCAAGGAAGTGGTAAAACAACAACAATTGGGAAACTTGCTAATTTATTAAGAAAAAAACATAATAAAAAACCACTTTTAGTGGCTTGTGATATATATAGACCTGCCGCAATAGAACAATTAAAACAAATAGGAAAAGAACTTAATATACCTGTGTATTCTGAAGATAGTAAAGATGCTGTTAGTATTGCTAAAAATGGTGTTTGTTATGCTAAAGAAAATGGCTATGATTATGTTTTAATAGATACAGCAGGTAGACTTCATATAGATGATAATTTAATGGAAGAGTTACAAAACATAAAACAGGAAGTAAAACCAGAAGAAACATTACTTGTAATTGATTCGATGATGGGACAAGATGCGATTAATGTAATAACAGGGTTTAATTCAAAGCTTGATTTAACTGGTGTAATTTTAACTAAACTTGATGGTGATACAAGAGGAGGAGTTGCTTTATCAGTTAGACATTTAACAAATGTTCCAATTAAATTTATTGGTGATTCTGAAAAGATGGATGGAATTGATTATTTTTATCCTGATCGTATGGCATCTCGTATCTTAGGGATGGGAGATATTTTATCAATTGTAGATAAAGCAAATGAAGTAATTGATGAAAAAGAAGCTGAAAAATCCCTTAAAAAAATGCAAAGTGGAAAGTTTGATTTAGATGATTTCTTATCACAAATGAAACAAATAAAAAAATTAGGACCACTTGAAAATCTTTTAAAACTACTTCCTGGAGCAAGTAAAATGGGACTTAATAATGTTAATATTAACCCTAAAGACTTGGCACATATCGAAGCAATTATTTTATCAATGACCCCTTATGAAAGAAAACATCCTGAAATATTAAAGGCTTCCAGAAAAGAAAGAATTGCTAAAGGTAGTGGAAGAAATGTAATGGAAGTAAATAGATTACTTACACAATTCGAACAATCTAAAAAAATGATGAAAATGATTTCAAATGGCAATATGAAATTACCATTTTAAAAAATGTAGCTAACCTAAAGCTACATCTAAAATCATCATAAGAGAAAATCCAATTAAAGTAAATAGGGCCATAAGCTCTTTTTTCTTGTTCGTTTGACTTTCTGGTATTAATTCTTGAACAACAACATATATCATGGCACCAGCAGCAAAGGCAAGTAAATAAGGAAGCAGATATCTAACTTTAATTACTAATAAAGCTCCGAGTACTCCCGCTATGGGTTCAACTATGCCACTTAATTGTCCTAAAAAGAATGCTTTTTTTCTTGAAAATCCTTCTCTTAAAAGTGGTAATGAAACAGCAGTACCTTCAGGAAAGTTTTGAATTCCTATTCCAAGTGCAAGAATACAAGCAGTTGTAGTTGTCGCTCCATCAAGACCATATATAACAGATCCAAACGCTACCCCAATTGCCATACCTTCTGGAATATTGTGAAGTGTTATAGATACAACTAACATTATTGCTCTTTTTAAACTGTTTTTTTCTTTTTTATCTTTCCTTTCTTTTTTAGTGGATATTTTATCATATAATTTATCCCCAATAAAAAGAAGAATTCCTCCACCCATAAATCCAATAAAAGCAGTTAACCACGCGTTTAAATTTAAACTAGTAGCCATTTCAATTGATGGACTAATAAGTGAAAAAAATGAAGCTGCGATCATAACTCCTGCAGAAAAACCAAGCATTGCATCAAGTAAATTCTTATTTATTTTTTTAAAACAAAATACAAGCGCAGCTCCAAGTGCTGTTATACTCCATGTAAATAAAGTAGCTATTAATGTTTGCTCAATACTATTTAAATTATTAAAAAATTCTAACATAATTCCTCCAAAAACTATAATAATATATGCTCATTTTTAATAAATTGCTACATAGATTAAAACCCATAAATAAAAACTAGGTAATTTACTTATACATAAAACTGATTTTTTCATATCATAAAATTAGATAGGGGGATTTAAAATGTTTAATAATAGATGTGGTAGACAAAACTTTATGGCAATGCCAAGTCAAAATGGTTTAATTGATATTGATAACAATACAGGAAATATAGATATAGATTTCGCTCAAACTCAAGCAACTAATCAAAATGATACTATGACTGCAGTAACTTCTAATGCTCCAATTATGGAACCTATGCGTGAAAGAGTAGTAAACAGAACTATAGTTCATAATGTTCCACATGTTTGTCCAATAAGAACAAGAATAGTTAATCATCATGTTTATCAACATACTTATCAACCAAGTTATACTTGCTGTGAAGAAAATGTATGTGAACATGTACAATGTGGTTCTTGTTGTAACTATTAAAAGACCTTTCGGTCTTTTTCTTTTTATGTTAATAAAAACACTTTTAAAGGTGTTTTTTTATTGGTATAATATAGATATAGATAGGAAGTGATTTTTTTGTGAAAGCATTAGTATTAGGTGGCGGAGGAGCTAAAGGTAGTTATGAAGTTGGAGTTTGGAAAGCATTAAATAAGCTTAATATGAAGTTTGATATCGTAACAGGTGTATCAATTGGTTCAATAAATGGAGCTTTTTATGTAGCAAATGAATATAAAAAATGTCTAAAAATGTGGCGTACAATAACTACGAATGATTTATTTGATGTTGCTATTGGAAGCAAATTATCCAAAGAAGATTTACAAAGTCTTGTAAAGCAAATGTCAACTGGAGGAATCAGTTTTGCCAATGCTGAAAAATTTCTTAAAAAGAATATTAATGAAGAAAAGGTTAGAAAATCTAAAATTAATTATGGTCTTGTTACTGTATCACTTACAAATAAAAAGCCAAGATTTTTAACTAAAGAACAAATACCATATGGAAAACTTGTTGACTACATTTGTGCAAGTTCTATTTGTTATCCTTTTGTTCATACACAAGATATAAATGATGAAAGTTTTATAGATGGAGGGTTTTATGATGGTATCCCAATTAATCTTGCAATTGATATGGGAGCAACTGAAATAGTAGCGGTTGATTTATCTGTTCTTGCTATTAATAAAAAACCAAAAGATAAAAATGTAAAAGTAGATGTTATAAAAATGAAAGATAAAACACCACTTACATTAACGTTTACTAAAGAATATGCTGATAAAAATATTAAATATGGTTATAACGATACAATGAAACATTTTAATAAGTTAGATGGAAATATATATACATTTAAGAAAAATGATTTAGATAAATCATATAATGAATTAAATAAATATTTTATTGAAATTTTAAAATCTACTATTCTAAATGAACCAAAAAATAAAATAGTAAATGAACTATTTAGTATTGCTAAGATAAATAAGTTATTTGTAAAAATAAAATATAATCATGATTTCAAAGAAGAAGTAGAAGAAGCTTTAGAACATCTTGGAATATTATTTGATATTCCTACAGAAAATATTTATTCAATAAAAAAATATAATAGAATGTTAGTAAAAAAAGTTAAAGAACTTGATTATATTAAAATAAATAAAAACTTAAAAGATAAATTTTTAATAGGATATATGTATAATAAATATATGAAAAATGAAAATAAAGAAGAAATAATAAAGGAAATGTATAATTTATCTTTAATATTTCCAAGGGAATATCTTTGTACAGTATATTTAATAGCTATATCTAAAAAGCATAGTGTACTTTTAAAAGCAGATAGTATTTATGATGATATTTTAAAAGAGTTAAATTTAAAGTAAAATACATCAGTAAAATAATTTGTCTAATTTTGTCAAATTTATTGTAAAATATTTTTAAGTGTTTTATTATAATATTGGGGAGTGTGATACATATGATATATCCTTCAATTGATAAATTATTAAATGTCGTAGATAGTAAATATCGTTTAGTCCATCTTGCAGCTTTAAGAAGTGATGATATAAGAGAAAATAATAATTTACAAAAAAATGAAGAAGATTATGTTTCTAAAAAGAATATAGGTAGGGCGCTTGAAGAAGTAGCAGACAATTTAATTATAATAAAACAACCAGAAGAAAAAAAATAATCCAATTACGGATTATTTTTTTTGTGCTATTTCTTTTGTATTTTTCCAAATCATAATCATAATTAGGAAGCCTTCATAAACTAATCTAATTACGATTGGTCCAAGGATTAATATAACTAAGAATAGTAAGAAACTTACACTAATGAATGAGAATGATACTAAAATAACATAAATTGTACCAATTAAATATAAAACTTTTAAAATTGGTTCAATAATCATTATTCTAAAATCAAGTAATTCTTTTAAAGTAACAAGTTTTTTACTTAATCCTTTATTATCTTTCTTAATAAATAAGAAATAAACTAGAATTCCTCCAATAACTGCTAATACTGAAGCGATAATTCCCCAAATAGCGCTTCCTGCTAAAGCAGCAGTATTACTAGGTGAATTGATATAGTCATAATTATACATAAAAAACAAACACTCCTTTCTACTTATATGGTATCATTAAATATTACAAAATACAAGAAAAATTTGTTTGACTAAACACTTTTATTGTACTATATTAAATTTATATGAAAAAGATTTAAATTTATGAAAAGAGGTATGTATGAAGATAATAAAATATAAGAAATTACCAGGTAATAAATATAAAATAACTTTAGATAATAATGATGTAATCCTTTATGAGAATATTATTATAAAAAATATGATTTTATTAAAAAAAGATATAAAAGAAGATGAGTTAAAACAATATTTAAATGAAAATATTTTTTATGAAGGGTATTATAAAGCATTAAATTATATAAAGTTTAGAATGCGTAGTACAAATGAAATAGAAAAATATTTAGCAAAAGAATTTAACAAAGATTTAATAGAAAAAATAATTCTTAATTTAACTAAAGAAGGCTATTTAAATGATGATTATTTTACAAAATGTTATATAAATGATTCGATAAACTTAAAAAATATTGGACCTAATAAAATAATTCATGAACTTGAAAAATTAGGAATAGATAAAAGCATTATAGATAAAAATATTAAAGTATTTACTAAAGAAAAAGAAGAAGAAAAAATAAAAAAAATAATAGATAAAAAAGTTAAAACTAATAAGAATAAATCAGTATATAATTTAAAAAATAATATAAAACTTAATCTTATTAATCAAGGATTTAACGTTGAAATAATAGATAAAAATATTAATAATATTAACTTTGATGAAACAAGTATTTATGAAAAAGAATATAATAAGTTATATAATAAGTTATCTAAAAAATATACTTCTTATGAATTAGAACAAAAAATAAAACAAAAACTTTATCAAAAAGGTTTGTTTAAATAAAAATATGTGAGATAAATCCCACATATTTTTATTTATTATTAGAATTATTAGAACTAGTTTTTAATTTAGACATATAAGTATTAAAATCGCCATTTAATTTATCATCATGAATTTCAACACCATATTCTTTTCTTAATTCTTCAAGTTTTTTATAGAATAAAGCACTATCTTCACTTAATTTTTTTGTAACAAGTGTTTCTTTAATAGTAGTTTTAACATCTTTAAGTTCAGGTTTTTTCTTTTCATCAGTTTTATAGATTATATGATATCCATATTTAGTTTTAACTGGAGTAGTTGTATATGTTCCTTTTTTAAGATTATATGCTGCTTTTTCAAATTCTTCAAGCATATCACCAGTATTAAACCATCCTGTATCGCCACCTTTGTCTTTAGTAGCTTTATCAGTTGAATATTCTTTAGCAAGTTTATCAAAATCTTCACCATTATTTAACTTTTTAATAATATCTTTTGCTTTATTTAAAGCTTCTTTTTCTTTATTATTTTTTTCTTCAGTAGTCATTCCATCAAGGGTATCAATAGAAATTAAAATATGTTTAGTTCTAATATCTCCAAAAATATTTTCATCGTAATATTTTTGAATTTCTTTATCAGTTAAACCTTTTTTAACCAATTCTTTAACTGCTTCATTTCTTCTATAAGAAAGTGAAACAAATTTTTCAAATTCAGTTTTTGATTCTAATCCATAATAATAAGCAATTAAATATTCAAAAGTTGTATTATATTGTTTAGCAGAATCTTCAACTTCTTTAACTTTTTCCTTTATATATTCTTTTTCTTCTTTAGTAGTTTCTTTGTATTTGTCACTTAAAATCATTTCATCAATCATGTCTACTAAAACGTTTACTCCATATTTTTCTTTAATTTTTTCATAAAATTCAGTAACAGAAATATTTTTGGCATCACTTGTTACAACAGCTTCTTCACCATTATCTAAAACTGGTACTTTTCCACATCCTACAAGTGAAAAAATTAATAAACCTGAGATAAGAATTTTACCACTATTTTTAATTATTTTGTTCATAATTATATCCTCCTTTAAATAGTTACAAATTTATATTATCAAAAATTTAAAAAAAATACAATAATTTAGTCTTTTATATACACAAATTTCACAAAAACCCATAAAATAATTTAGAACAATAAAAAAGGAGGAGTTATTTATGAATTATGTATCATCATCAGCAATCGTATTAGTTTTATTTATCTTACTAATTATAATACTAGGTGCTTGGATTTAAGGGGGTGTATGTATGAAAAATAATGAATGCTGTAATGAAAAACCAGGAAAACATACAGGAAGTGGATTATTAATCGTTGTTGTATTATATATCTTACTTGCTATAATTTTTAGTTCATTTGGAACTAATAATAATGTATGTTGCTATTAATAAAAATATTTAAAAAACTTAAAAAGAGGCTTTTAAACCTCTTTTTAATGTGTCAGTATTTCATAAACTTCTTCTACTGATTTACTAAAGTTATCTTGATAAAAAGGAATTAAATGTAAATGATAATGTTTAACTTCTTCTAAAACACCATTATTTTGAACAAGTCTTAAACCATCATAATTTAATTTTTCTTTTAAAAGAGTAGTTGTTTTTTTACTAATTAATGAAATATGATTTAAAGTTTCTATAGAAATATCATTTATATCAACAAAATGTGTTTTTGGTATTATTAAAGTATGTCCTGGTCTTTCGGGGTTAATATCCAAAAACACCTTTACCATTTCATCTTCGTATAAAGTATAACTTGGTATTTCATTATTTATTATTTTACAAAAAATACAATTATTCATATTTTCCTCACTTTCTTAATTTTATTATAAAATAAAAATAGTTTTTTTAAAAGTTTAAAATGTTTTAATTGACTATAAAATGTTCATAATATATAATAATATTAGAATAAGGGAAGGGATAAAGATGAGTAAAAAGTTTCCTATTAACTTTAAAAAAAGTAATAATAATTTAAGTATTAAAAAAGAAGAAAAAAATAATGTTGATGAATTAGGATTGAGTACTGTAGAAAGTAAAGAAAAAGAAGGATATAGTCCTTTAAATGATGATATGAAAATGCATTACTCCAATATTAATGATTTAATAAATAACAAAAAGCTTGATGATGTTGAAAAACAAGAAAAAGAAGAAAATAACAATGATAATAACAATGCTAATACTAATTTTTTTAATAATAATATAGAAAAAACAACTGTTGTATCTTTAGATGAAATTGATAATGAATTAGATAAAACAAGTAAAAAAGAACAACCTTTCTTCTTTAATAACAATTTTATAAATAAAGAAAAGAAAGAAGATAAAAAAGAAAATAGTAATATAAACAGTGTTATACCTAATAATATAAATAATATACCATTAAATAGTGTAAATAATAATTACCAAAAAGAAGTTGATTATGAAGAAGGTAATTTAGGTTTTATTAAAAATCGTAAGGTAAATAAAAAAATGTTGTTAATAATAGGAATAATGTTTTTTGTGTTAATTCTAGGATTAATACTTTATTCTATGTTAAAGCCTGGAACACTTAATAATATATCACTTTCATTAAATGATATAATTTACTATGGAGAAAATAATAGCTTTAAAGTTACATCAGTAGGTAAAAATAATTTAAGTAAAACAAAATATACATTTTTTGTTGATAGTGATATTGTATCTACAAAAAATGAAAATATGGTAGGTAAAAAAGTTAATAATAGTTTATTTGCATACAAATTAGGAAGTTTTAATATTGAAGTAACGGGAACTTATAATGATGTATCTAAAAAGGCAAATAAAATGGTAACAGTATGTAAAAGATTAAGTGAAGAAAACATACCACAAAGTCAAATTGTTGCATATTTTAATGAAGAAAGTAATTTGAATATTAATCTTGGAGATGATATTTGTTATAAAAATATTACTTTTGAAATTGAAGACACATCAATCGCAGAAATAAATGAGAATAGGGTAATTAGAGGAAAAACAAAAGGTTATACTTCTTTAATAATTAAACAAAATAGTAATACTTTTAAAATAGATCTTAGAGTAGTTGATAAAAGTACTGTTAATTTAGTGGAAAGAGTATATTTAGAAGATATTGAAGACAGCATAATTATGAATGTAAATGATGTTCAAATACTAAAACCTACTATTATACCTGTAAATGCTACGGACAAAAATATTAATTATATATCAAGTAATGAGAAAATTGTATCTGTAAATAACAAGGGTGAAGTAAAAGCATTAAATAAAGGTAACGCTAAAATTATTATAAAATCAAATGATGGTGCTTACACAAATACTTTAAATGTTACAGTAAAAGGTACTAATGATACAGAGATAGAAACATTTAGTCCTGTAAGTGTTACAATAAAAAGCAATAATGGTAATACAAGTATTGCAAATGTAAATAATTTAATAATATTAAATGTTAAATTTGATAGAAAACTAAGTTCTATTCCTAAAGTAAATATTTTTAATAAAGATATAGAAATGGTATGTTCTTCAACTGATGAACCTACATGTATTGCTACAATTAAAGTGGATAATAATAGTACTAAAGGTAAAGTTGGTTTTGTAATAAAAGATTATAAGGACATAAATAATATGATAGGGAATGAAATAACTACTACTACTGATAGTAGTGAAGTAATTGTTAAATAAAGTATGTATATGCATACTTTTTTAAATTTCTAAAATTTTAAATATTTTTTTAAAAATTGGTATAAAAAATATTTGAAAAGTGAAAATTAAGTCTTAAGATGAATCTTAAAATTTCATCTTTTTTAATGCTTGAAAAATGAGATTCGTGG